>OHAU01000455.1_pt1 | contig 58229 bp, 47 predicted proteins | sample 1577181 | NCBI WGS metagenome assembly OHAU01 (sample SAMEA3541472, study PRJEB24748) | human gut metagenome | biome: human gut; feature: human-associated habitat; material: faeces | place: China | collected 2012 | reverse complement strand
GAAAATGATTTTATTTCTTTGCCGCCTGCGGGCGGCAAACTCTGCGAGGCTTTTTCGGCACGCAGAACGCACCCCGGGTGGGGTGCGTTCTGGGGTGCGTTTTAGGTTAGCTAAAAATCAGTCCTGCTGCCAGTTGTGCCACACATTCTGGACATCCTCGTTGTCATCCAGCATATCCAGCAGCTTTTCCATGTTCTTTACATCGTCCTCACCGGTCATGGTGACATAGTTCTGGGGGACCATCTCAAGCTCGGCGCTCTCGAAAGTATAGCCCTTCTTCTCCAGAGCCGCTACCACATCGTTGAAGGCGTCGGGGTCCGTGGTAATTTCAAAGACAGGGCCATCGGCGGAGAAATCCTCTGCGCCGGAGTCCAAAGCATCCATCATCACGGTATCCTCGTCCAGCTCCTCATCTTCGTTGCTGATGACGATGACGCCCTTGCGATCAAAGCTCCAGCTAACGCAGCCCTGAGCGCCCATACCCTTGCCGAACTTATCAAAATAGTGGCGGATTTCCGGGGCGGTGCGCTGGCGGTTGTCGGTGAGGGCCTCCACAATGACGGCCACGCCGCAGGGACCATAGCCCTCGTAAGTAACGGACTCATAGTTATCGGTGTTGCCTGCGCCCAGGGCCTTATCGATGGTGCGCTTGATGTTATCGTTGGGCATATTGGCGGCCTTAGCCTTGGCAATAACGGTGGCCAGGCGGGAGTTATTGGCAGGATCGCCGCTGCCCCCCTGCTTCACCGCCACAATGATCTCCTTGGCGATCTTAGTAAAGGCAGCGCTGCGCTTGGCGTCAGCCGCGCCCTTGGTTTTTTGAATATTGTGCCACTTGGAATGTCCTGACATAGTTTACTCTCCTTCAAATGCAGTATTGGATGACCTCGCTTTTATGCGAGATCGAAGTGGAAACGGAAACTGCGGAAAATGTTGCCTGCAGCCGCCGACATAACTCGGGAACAATGACCTGCTCCGTGGGAAAATGTCCGGCGTCAATGAGGTTCAGCTCTTTTGTATCCAGAAAATCGTGGTAACGAAGATCGGAGGTCACAAAGGTATCGCAGCCCAATGCAATAGCCTGCGCAATATAGTCGCCGCAAGCGCCGCCGCCCACCGCCACGCGGTGTACGGCCTTGCCGCAGTCGGTAAAGCGCAATCCATTGCATCCTAATAATTCTACCACAAACCGGGTGAAGTCCACAAGGGGTAATTCACATTTTAATGTGCCCACCCGGCCAATTTTTTCCTCTGTAAGCGGCTGTGTGTCCAAAAGGCCCAGTTTTTCGGCCAAAACATCGTTCACGCCGCCCTCCGCTGCATCCAGATTGGTATGCATACAGATGGCAGAGATGCGATTTTCCACCAGCCCGGTGAGAATGCGGCCCTGGCGGTCATCGGAGCGCAGAGTCTGAACCGGATGCCAGGCACAATTCATCACCGGATGATGCGAAACGATGAGATCGGCCCCGGTTTGCACGGCCTCCTCCACTACGGACTCGGTAATATCCAGGGTTGTGAGAATTTTTTTCACCTCCCGGACAGGATCGCCTACCAGCAGGCCCACATTGTCCCAACTCGCTGCCAGGCCGGCCGGGGCCCAGGTATAAAGGAAGCTTTCCACATCCCGCACGGTTATCATAGCTGTGCCCTCCTCTCCGTAAGTACTTGCTTGATTCTTCCCAGCTCCCGGGCCCGTTGGCGGTTTTCATCTCCGCTGCTTTTCGCAAGTCCCTGCTCCGCCTGTTCCAATCGGCGGATACGCTGGGTAAGGTATTCCCCTGCCAGAGGGTCCACCTCAATATCTATACCCCCGTATATCTCCGCCACGGAAAGGGACGGCTGAGGTCCTCCGTAGACGGTGAAAATGGGGTATAAGTAGTCCTTGTCCTGCACCAGCCGCTCTGCACACTGGGCATAGCCGTTTTCATTGAGCCAGCGGCGCAGAGGCTCCTGCTTAGTCATGGGCTGGAGCAGCAAAAGTGTTTCACCCGACCGAGTCCAGGGAGCTTGGGACAGGATACGGATGATCGTCTCGCCGCCCATCCCGGCAATGACCACTGTGTCTGCATCCTCCGGGCTGATGCCGCAAAGGCCGTCGCAGCACAGAAAGCGCAGGCCGCACTCTACACCGTATTGCTCCGCTGTGCGGCGGGCGTGATCCAGAGGCGCCCGGCCAATATCGGCGGCAATGGCGGAGGCGATGCGGCCCCGCTGCAGCAGATAGACCGGCAGATAACCGTGATCTGTCCCTATATCCGCCAGGCGGGCACCCTGGGGAACCAGATCAGCCAAAAGCCGTAAGCGCGGCTGCAATTGCAACTGTTCCGTCATTTTTTTACCTCCGGCAAGGATAAAAGGATCGTTCGACGCACTGCCTATTTATAGACAGACTGAAGCGCATACGGTCAGGGCCGTATGCGCTTACTGATTTGCTTACTTGTTGGCTTCTTCGTTTACCAGAGCCAGCAGCTTCTCGCAATCCACACCATGCACCATGCAGGCCTCCTCCACGGTCTCGCCGCGAGAGGAAGGGCAGCCCAGGCAATGCATACCGATGGACAGGAAAATAGGCGCGGTCTGGGGCGCAACATCCAGAATATCACCGATAATGGTGTCTTTGGTAATTTCAATCATGGTAATTGACCTCCACTTAATCTTTGGTTTTCTTATTATAACCCGTTTACCGACTTTTTTCAACAACAATTTTTATTCCCATAGAAAAACCGGCGCAGCAAGCTGCACCGGTTTATTTCTATCATTCAGCAAAGAATCAGCCGTTCTCTCTCATCTTGGCGAAGCAGTCGCTGCAGTAAACAGGACGGTCGCTCTTGGGCTCAAAGGGAACCTTGGCCTCGCCGCCGCAGGCAGCGCAGGTAGCGGTGAAATACTCACGGGGACCGCGGGCAGCGTTCTTGCGGGCGTCACGGCAGGCCTTGCAGCGCTGGGGCTCATTCTGGAAGCCTCTCTCTGCATAGAACTCCTGCTCACCGGCGGTGAACACGAACTCGTTGCCACATTCTTTGCAAACTAAAGTCTTATCTTCGTACATGATTTTACCCTCTCTTTTGAGAAATATATTGCGCTCAGCCATTGCTGATATCGCCGGAAGAAATTTGCCGCGCTACCTTGCGGCGGATACGCTGAACGGCATTATCCACGGATTTATAGGGCTTGCCCACCGTGGCTGCAATCTCGCCGCAGCTACAGCCGTCCAGATACAGATCCAGAACCCGGATCTCCAAATCGGAAAGCTGACTGCGCACTCGATTCAGCAGCGCCGCAGCCTTTTCCCGGTCGATCAGCAGATCCTCGGGGTCTAATTGACTATACTGTGGCTGCGCATCAAGTAAAAATGCATTCAGGGGTACGGATTCGTTTAACGGACTATGCTTACCGGCCAGAGACGCCCGTATTACCGAATACAGCCGTCTGCGAATGCAGACCTCTGCAAAGGTTTGAAAGCTGGCTTCCCGGTCCGGCCTGAACTCGCGCATGGCCTTTACCAGGCCGAACATACACTCCTGCAGCAGATCCTCGCTGTCGCCCCCGGCTAAAAAATAGGGGTGGGTGCAGCTGCGGACCATTCTGCTGTAGCGATGGACCAGTATTTCCTCTGCATCGGCGTTGCCGCTCTGCAGTGCCTGGCATAGCTCCTCGTCTGAGAGCCGCTCCAGCTCACTATACTGTTTCTGCATATATCCGTCCATCCGTTATTATACCTTTTCTATGAATTAATTGTCAAGCAATCCGTAAAATTTTGTTAATACTATGCAAAACCTTATATGTTTTTTATGAAATCAGCCAAAGCCTGCGCCACGGTATGAGCCGTCTCGACAGTCTTCGCCTCAACCATGACCCGAATGAGGGCCTCCGTACCGGATGGACGGACCAAAATACGGCCCTCACCGTGCAGCGCATCCTCGTGCTTACGCACCTGCTCCCACAGGCGTTCATCGCCCATAATACGCTCCTTGGCCCCGCCCACGGCGGATACCGGCACATTAATGAGCTCCTGGGGGTACTGGGCGCAGCAGGATACCAGCTCGGACGCCGGGACTCCCGCCTCGCAGTAGGCCTGGATAAATTGCAGAGCCGTCAGCTCGCCGTCGCCGGTGGTAGCAAACTCCCGGAAGATCGTGTGGCCTGACTGCTCACCGCCGATCATGTAGCCGCACTCAATCATCTTCTCCAGCACATGGCGGTCTCCCACATCGGTACAGACCAGCCGATAATCTCCCTTGCGGCAAAACTCATGCAGACCCAGGTTGGACATAACCGTGGCCACAATGGCATCGCCGTTGAGAATGCCCCGTCTGCGCATGGACCGACCGCACACGGCCAACACCTTGTCGCCATCAATGACGCTTCCCTTTTCGTCCACCAGCAGGCAGCGGTCGGCGTCGCCGTCAAAGGCGATGCCCAAGTCGTACTTCCCTGCCACTACGCCCCGGCACAGAGTCTCCATATGGGTGGAGCCGCAGCCTCTGTTGATGTTTACACCGTCGGGTTTATCGAAAATGAAGTCCGCATGCAGGGGCAGCTTGCCAAACAGATCCGGCGCCGTGGCGGAGGCTGCGCCGTTGGCACAGTCCACCAACACTCGCAGGCCCCGCATATCGCAGTCCACGGTGGAAAGGAGATGGCTGATATAATCCGATTTCATCTGGCGCATACCGTGCAGGCGCATACCGATCTGGTCATGGGTCTTAACGGGCAGTGTCTCCCCGGAGAGAACGATGTTCTCCACCTTTTCCTCCATCTCGTCGGAGATCTTGTAGCCCTGGCCGCCGAAAATCTTGATGCCGTTATGCTCATAGGGATTATGGGAGGCGGAGATAACGATACCTGCATCCGCCTCCTCCTGCACCGTGAGAAATGCCACCGCCGGGGTAGGGATGGTACCGAAGGGCATAACACTGCCGCCCATAGAGCAGATGCCGGCCATCAGCGCAGACTCCAGCATGTCCGAGGAAATGCGCGTGTCCTTACCGATACTGATGATGGGCGCGCTGCCCTTTTGCTCTGTTAAAACAATAGTGATGGCCTGGCCCACACGGTAGGCCAGCTCCGCTGTAAGTGTCTCCCCTACTACACCGCGAATGCCGTCGGTGCCGAAAAGTTTACCCATTTCAATCATTCCTCCAAAATTCTTATAGTGAAAGCTGCTCCTGGTCCAGGTAGGCAAGGTGCAGATGGTCGTATGCTTTTTTGGTGACGCAGCGCCCCCGGGGCGTACGGGTCAGGAAGCCAAGCTGCATCAGATATGGCTCGTACACATCCTCCAGGGTAACGGATTCTTCCCCGATGGTGGCTGCCAGGGTCTCCAATCCCACCGGGCCGCCGCCGTAGTTTTCGATGATAGCCCGGAGCATCCGACGGTCCACCGGGTCCAGGCCCAGGTGGTCGATTTCCAGCGCCTGCAGCGCCTGATCTGCCACCGCATCGGTGATGACGCCGTCTGCCTTCACCTGGGCAAAGTCACGCACACGGCGGAGCATACGGTTGGCGATACGGGGTGTGCCCCGGGAACGCCGGGCGATCTCCATGGAACCGGAGGGCTCAATAGGTACCCGCAGGATGCCCGCGCTGCGGGTAACGATCTGAGCCAGCTCCTGGGGGGAGTAAAGCTCCAGACGCAGAGTTACGCCGAAACGGTCGCGCAAGGGTGCAGAAAGCTGGCCGGCCCGGGTGGTAGCCCCGATAAGGGTAAAATGAGGCAGGTCCAGCCGGATAGAGTTAGCCGACGGCCCCTTGCCGATGATGATGTCGATGGCGTAGTCCTCCATGGCGGGATAGAGAATCTCTTCCACGGAGCGATTCAGACGGTGGATTTCATCCACAAACAGGATGTCATTTTCCTGTAAATTGGTCAGCAGTGCCGCCAGGTCGCCGGGCTTTTCAATGGCCGGCCCGGAGGTAATGCGAATGTTTACGCCCATCTCTGCGGCAATAATACCCGCCAGGGTGGTCTTGCCCAGGCCGGGAGGGCCGTGGAGCAGCACATGATCCAGCGACTCAGCCCGGCGACGAGCCGCTTCGATAAAAATGGAAAGATTTTCCTTCGCTTTGCTTTGGCCGATATATTCGTTTAAGGTATGCGGGCGCAGGGAAACCTCCCCGCTGTCCTCGGGCTGAAGAGTGGTGGACACCAGGGAATCGTCAAATATATCGTTGCCGAAATCAATACTCACGCTTCATTCTCCTTTGTGCGCCGCGCCTCAGCGGGCCATCTTTTTCAGGGCAATGCGGATCATTTCCTCCACAGGCAGTGCCGCATCCACGCCCTTAAGAGCAGCGGAAATCTCTTGGGACGAGTAGCCCAGCACCGCCAGCGCCGAAGCCGCCTCCTGGGTCTTGCCCCCGGCGGGAATCGGCGACAGGGTGCCCATCCTGGCGTCAAATCCGGTCTGCTCCTTGGCCAGCTTGTCTTTCAGCTCCAGAATGATGCGCTGGGCAATCTTTTTGCCGATGCCCGGAACACCCGTAAGGGACTTCTCATCTCCGGTAACGATGCTCAGAGCCAACTGGTCCGGCGTTCCCGAGGATAAAATAGCCAGCGCCGCCTTGGGTCCCACACCGGAGACCCCCAGCAGCATCTTAAAGCTGCTCAGCTCCGCCTGGGTAGAAAAGCCGTACAGGTCAAAAATCTCCTCCCGCACATGGAGGTAGGTGTAAAGCTTGGCCTGCTCTCCCCTCTTGAGCTGGGCCAAGGTATAGTTGGTGGTAGCGCAGGCATAGCCAACCCCACCGCAGTCGATGACCGCCAGATTCGGGCCGATTTCTGCCACCGTTCCGTTCACATAATAATACATAGATTTTTCTCTTTTCTTACACAGTCTCCTTCACGCCCGGGTCTGTACGCCGCAGCAGGCTGGTGGCACTGCGGGCATGACACAGGGCAATCGCCAAGGCATCGGCGGCGTCGTCGGGCCGGGGCACAGCCTTCAACTTCAGCAGCCGACGGGTCATGTCCATCACCTGCTTCTTGTCCGCCAGGCCATACCCCACCACCGCCTGCTTCACCTGCATGGGCGTATACTCATAGATGGGCAGCTTGTGCTTTTCTGCCGCACAAAGGATGACCCCTCTGGCATGGGCCACGGCGATGCCCGTGGTGATATTTTTGGAAAAAAACAGCTCCTCAATAGACATTTCATCAGGCTGGAAAGATTGAATCAGCTCCTCCATGTCCCGGCTGATCTGCAAAAGACGCGCAGCAAGGGGCTGACCGGCGGGGGTTGTGATGGCGCCGTATTGCAGCATCCGCAGGCTACCCCGGTCAGACTCAATAAGCCCGAACCCCACAATAGCAACCCCCGGATCAATGCCCAGAATACGCATAGCAAACCTCCGCCAATTAATCCGTTTCAGTATAGCAGATTCTACTGCAAATGGCAAGTCTTACAGCCGATTCTTTCGGGAATTGTGCCGGAAAAAAGTTTCATTCGTTCAATAAAAAAGGGGCTGTTGCTTTACGCCCAGCGAGGTGGTATAATAGGGAAAAAATTCGGAGGTACGGCCATGATCTCTACCGCGTCTGCCCATCTTGCACCCAAAGAGCACTGCACCGGCTGCAGCGCGTGCGCCAGCGGCTGCCCTCGGGGCGCTATCAAAATGGTTGCCGATAAGGAGGGGTTTCTCTATCCCCAGGTGACGGATGCCTGTGTCCACTGCGGTCACTGCACCCATATATGCCCGGCTTTGAAGCACCGGGAGCAGCGGCCTGAGCCCACAGTATTTGCTGTTTGGAATGAGGACGAGGCCCAGAGGCGGCTGTCCACCTCTGGCGGTGCGTTTGCCGCCATTGCCAGCTTTGTGCTGGAATCCGGAGGCGTAGTGTTCGGCGCGGCCATGGACGGAGATATGCGGGTGGTCCACACAGCTATCCAAAGCAAAGAGGATCTGCCGCGGCTCATGGGCACAAAGCTGGTCCAAAGCGACATGGGTGAGTGCTTCCAGCAGGTTCGCTATTATCTGGATCGTGGTACCTTTGTTTTCTTTACAGGCACGCCCTGTCAAGTGGATAGCCTTTACAGGTATTTAGGGGAATCTCCGGAGCTTCTTCTCACGGCGGACACCCTTTGCAGCGGTGTTCCCTCCCCGGGCGTGTGGAGCAAGGTGGTGGATGCCATGCACTACATCAAGCAGCGTCGGGTCACCGCCGTGCAGTTCTGCAAAAAGCTCACAGGCAGCGAATCTCGCTTTGTGGTAGACTTCGAGGGCGGCGGCCAATACGACGCGCCTCTGGGAAAATCTGACTACGGTCGGGGACTGTTTCGGGGGTTATTTCTGCGCCCGGCCTGCTACCACTGCACCTGCTGCAGCACGAATCGCGTGGCCGACCTGACTTTTGGCTCCTTTAAGGGGCTGCCATCCGACTTTTATCCCCAGCAGCAGAAATTAGGCGTTTCCATGCTGCTTATCAACACCGTCAAGGGTGCCCACATCTTTGATATGATCCCCCTGCATCGTGAGAAACGGACCCTGGCGGAGGCGGTGGCCGGAAACCCGGCTCTCAGTCATCCTGCAGCCTTCCCCAAGGAGCGTGCCGCCTTCTTTGACGCCTTTATCAATCAGCCGTTTCACAAGGTCTATCAGCGCTTTTTCTCCATATCCGATTGGTCGTACCGGGTGGCGAATGAGGGAAAGCTCCGCAATTTCATTCGCCGTATTCAATTCGGAAAGAAGGATGAGAAATGACCAAAACTCTGCTGCACACCTGCTGCGCCCCCTGCTCCGTCTCCTGTGTGGAGCAGCTGCGCACCGAGGGCATTGAGCCGGTTTCCTACTGGTTTAACCCCAACATCCATCCCTATCAGGAGTATAAGGCCCGCCGGGACACCCTCATCGGCTATGCCAAGCAGATAAATATGGAGCTGATCGTGCAGGAGGACTACGGCCTGCGGGAATTTACCTGCGCTGTGGCAAAGGATATTGACCATCGCTGCGGAACATGCTATGAAATGCGTTTGGACCGGGCCGCTGAATTCGCTGCGGAAAACGGGTTTGACTCCTTTACCTCCACGCTGTTCGTCAGTCCCTATCAGCAGCACGAGCGCATGGCCCAGATTGCCGAGCAAGCGGCCCGGAAATGGGGTGTTTCCTTCCTCTACCGGGACTTTCGTCCGGGCTTTCGCAGCGGTCAGCAGCAGGCCCGAGAGCTCGGACTCTATATGCAAAAATACTGTGGCTGCATTTTCAGCGAAGAGGATCGCTACGCAAAGCAGATTCTTCGCGATCAGCAGGAGCCGCTGAAGCACTTTCAAAACCGATAATTTCAAAAAATTTTGGGAGCCTTTCGGCTCCCCTTTTTTATTCACATTTATCCCGCTAAAACCTCGAATTTCAGCACGCCGAAGGCGCCGGAGATACCGGCCATCATCTCCTCCAGTCCCTCCTTCATTTCGCTGGTCTCGGCGGAGATAGTCACGCCCGCGCAGCCATTGGTGGGGATGGTCTGATTGATGGTCAGTATATTTGCGCCGGAATTGGCAAAAATAGACAGGTAGTTGCTGAGCACACCGGGGTTGTCCCTCAGTAAGGCGTAAAAAGTAATGATGCGTCCGGCCTTCATGTCCTGAAACGGCTGCACCGCATCCTTATACTTATAAAAGGCGCTGCGGCTGATGTTCATAAGCCGGGCGGCCTCACCAACATTCTTTGCCTCCCCCACCTGCAGCATCCGCTTGGCCTCGGCCACTTTAATAAAGATGTCCGGCAGTGCATCCTCGGACACAATGTAGTACTTCTTCTTGCTCATAGCCGCATCCCCCAAAGCCTATCGTTATTCACTGTTATTTTAGCATATATTAGTCCTGTATGCAAGGCAATTCAATCCGCCGGAGGTCAAGTATGTCGGATAAATACCGCAACTTCATAACCCTGGCACTGTACTGGGGTCTTTTGCTTCTGCTGTGCTGGATCGGGGTACGGTATGTGCTTTTGTGGCTGCTGCCGTTTCTTATCGCTCTGGGTGTGGCATACATCATGGAGCCCATGGTGTGCTATCTGCGGAAAAAGCTGCGCCTACGCCGCGGGTTTGTGTCGGCGGTACTCTCCTTCGTGCTGCTGGCACTGCTTTTGACGGCGCTTACCGTGCTGTGCCTGAATCTGTTGCAGCAGTCCGTGCGGTTGTTTAAGGCGCTGCCCCAATATCTCGCAGAGCTGCCCGTATATTTTTCTGCTCTACAGGAGCGGCTGGAGCAGTTTTGCAGCTCCTGCCCCAAAAGCCTGCAGTCCTGGCTGCAGCAGGTCCTGTCGGACAGCTCTCGGGAATTATCCGCTTGGTTCGCCCGTTTTTCTGCCCAATGCGTCTCCACCGCCGCCGAAGCGCTGAAGGATATACCCTCCGTTTTCCTTTTTACAGCAACCACTGTACTGGCCGTATTCTTTACAGCGGCGCGGCTACCGGCTATCCTGGATTTTCTCCGCCGCCAGCTCCCGCCCCAAAGGCAGAAGCAGGTCGGCGGTGTGAAGGATAATCTGCTCTGCACCCTGAGCAAATGGTTCAAAGCCCAGTGTATCCTCCTGGGCGTCACCTTCGCGGAGCTGCTGGCGGGGCTGCTGCTCATTCGTCAGCCCTACGCTCTGCTTTTGGCCGCCGCCATCGCCCTCATAGACGCTCTGCCGGTATTCGGCACAGGGACGGTACTGCTGCCCTGGGCGGCGGTGTGCCTGCTCTTGCAGCATACGCCCAAAGCCTTCTCCCTTGTGGCTATTTACGCAGTCATTACCCTGGTGCGCAGCTTCCTGGAGCCCAAGGTCATGGCGGCCCAAGTGGACCTGCCCCCACTGGCGGCGCTGATGGCCATGTACATCGGCTTTTGCACCTTCGGCGTGGGAGGAATGATCTTCTTCCCCCTGGCACTCCTCTTTCTCAAACAGCTCCATGACGCAGGCTATCTGCGGCTATGGAAGCAGTAAATTCTTTTTCGCCAGGGCAGCCAGCAGTGCATCCCGTTTATTATCCATTTCCCCGGCAATAACGCCCTCCAGCAGCCACTCTAAAGCCGCGCCGATCTCTCGCCCCTCATAGCCCAAAGCAAGCAGGTCGTTTCCCTTCACAGCCAGATCCTTCAGACACAGGCATTGCTTTTTTCGCAGAAGCTCCTCTAATATTTCCTCTGCACGGTCGATTTTTTGGCAGACCCAGCGATATTCCGGGGCCTGAGCCCGGTTGTCGGCCCGCTTTACCGCCAGCAGTCGCCGGAAATTCTCCTCACCCAGTGCCCGGACGGCAGATCCGATGCCCTTTTCCGTCACAGGAATGTCCCGATCATGCCAGGCAATCAGCGTCACAATGTCCTCCCGGTCTTTTTTTCGCATCCGCAGGCGAGTGCAAATATCCTCCGCCATGGCGGCACTGACCTTGGGATGCCCGTAAAAATGCATCTGGCCCCGCTCATCCTCTGTAAAGGTATTCACCTTGCCAATATCATGGAGCAGCATAGTCCAGCGTAAAACCGGCTCCGCCGCCACGCTGTCTACCGACAGGACTATGTGGGTGTATAAATCATAGCAATGATGGATATTTCGCTGGTCGAAGCCCACACAGGGCAGCAGCTCCGGCAGAAACACACCCAGCACATCCGGGTATGCAAGCAGAATTTCCCGGCAGCCTTTGCCACAAAGAAGCTTATTCATCTCGGCCAAAATGCGCTCCGCTGCCACTCTTTCCAGCAGCCGTGCCTCTCGGTGGATGGCCTCTGCTGTGGACGGCTCTATGGCAAAGCCCAGGGTTGCGGCAAAGCGCAGCGCCCGTAAAATACGCAATGCATCCTCCTCAAAGCGTATCCGGGCATTCCCCACACAGCGGACGGTTTCACCCTTTAGGTCGCTGATTCCGCCGTAGAGGTCAAGAATGCGCCCGCCTTTCTCCATGGCCATGGCGTTGATGGTGAAGTCCCGGCGGGCCAAGTCCTCCCGGATGCTCCCTGCAAAGGTCACCTGATCCGGGTGCCGTCCGTCGGAATACCGCCCGTCTGTGCGGAAGGTGGTTACCTCAAAGGCTTCCCCGCCGCTCTTCACTGTAACGGTTCCATGCTTGCACCCGGTGGGCAGGGCATCTGCGCCAAAAAGTGCCATCACCTGCTCCGGCCTTGCAGCGGAGGCAATGTCCCAGTCCTCCGGCTCTCGGCCCAGCAGCGTGTCACGCACGCATCCGCCAACAAAATAGGCCGGAAAGCCCGCTTTTTCCAGGATCTCTATGATTCTTGTCGCCTGCTCTCGGCCCATGTCCATCCCTCCGGCAAAATGAAAGTGCGTTTTTCCTGTTGCACTTCCGTCTGATTCGTATTATAATATAGGTTATGAAAAAATGCAATTCCAAGGCAAAACCGTCTTTAGGAGGCTACCTGAAATGATGCATCCCACTGTGGATTTCAAAGAATATCTGCGCCCCGGTGTCCGGGTTCATCTGTCTGGCATCGGCGGCGTTTCCATGTGTCCTCTGGCCGAGGTGCTGCTGGGCATGGGCCTGCGCGTGCAGGGGTCCGACATGTCCGAAAGCGACACCGTGCGCCATCTGCGTTCCCTGGGTATTCCCGTGGCTGTAGGCCATTCAGCAGACAATCTGCAAAACGCCCAGCTGGTCATTCGCACCGCCGCCATCCACGATGATAACCCCGAGATTTCCGGCGCTATAGCCCGGGGCATCCCGGTCTATGAGCGGGCCCAGGCCTGGGGCGCCATCATGCAGCGGTATCAGAACGCTCTGTGTATCTCCGGCACCCACGGAAAGACCACCACCACCTCTATGGCCACCCATATCTTCATGGCCGCCCAGGCGGACCCTACGGTCATGATCGGCGGGACGCTCCCCATGCTCCACTCGGGCTACCGGGTGGGCCACGGCGACACCATCATTTTGGAGTCCTGCGAATACTGCAACTCCTTTTTGAATTTCTTCCCCACGGTAGCTGTAATTTTAAATGTGGAGGCCGACCACCTGGACTTTTTCAAGGATCTGTCGGATGTGGAGCATTCCTTCCACGCCTTTGCGGACCTAGTTCCCCAGCGGGGCTATGTCATCGTCAATGGCGACGACGCCGGGGCCATGGATTCCGTAAAGGGACTGTCCCACCCGGTGTTCACCTTTTCCGTGCGGGATGACGGTGCGGATTGTCGGGCCGACAATGTAGCATTTCACGATGGCTGCGGTGAGTTCGATGTGATGATCCACGGCGAGTTTTATGCCCACATCGCTCTGGCCGTTGCCGGCAAGCACAACATTTCCAACGCCCTGGCGGCAGCCTCAGCGGCCTATGTGCTGGGTCTCAGCGGAAAGGCCGTGGAGGAAGGCCTGCGTACCTTCCACGGAGCCGGACGGCGGTTTGAATACAAGGGCAGCTATCACGGCGCTGCAGTGTTTGACGACTATGCCCATCATCCCGGTGAGCTCCACGCGCTGCTCACCACCGCCCGTTCCATGCCCTATAAGCGCATCATCTGCGCCTTCCAGCCCCACACCTATACCCGCACCCAGGCGCTGTTTGAGGATTTTGTTCGGGAGCTGAAGTTGGCGGACATTGCTGTTCTGGCAGAGATTTACGCCGCCAGAGAGAATAACGACATCGGTATTTCCTCCAGTCAGCTGGCCAAGGAGATTCCTGGGGCCATCTACTGCTCTACCCTGGACCAGGTGGCCGATACCTTGGCCCGTATTGCCCGGCCGGACGACCTGATCCTCACCGTAGGCGCAGGCGACATTTTCCGTGCCGGAGAAAAACTGCTGGCAAAGGAGTAAGCTATGACTATTTCCCCCGTCTATTCCGGCCGCCCGGACACCCTGCGAGAGCCGGTGGAGCAGCGGGTCTATGAGCTGCTGGATGCTCTCCATATCCCCTACCAGCGCGTGGATCACGAGCCCGCCTATGACATGGACGCCTGTGCCGGGATCAGTGAGGCCTTGGGTATTACCATCTGCAAAAATTTGCTGCTCACGCCTCGCAACCGCAGTGCCTTTTATCTGCTGGCCATGCCTGCGGACCTGCCTTTCCGTACCGCAGATTTTTCCAAAAAAATCGGATCTTCCCGCCTGAGCTTTGCTTCCCCTGAGGACCTGCAGGCACTTTTAGGCGTACAGCCAGGCTCTGCCTCGGTGCTGGGGCTTATGAACGATACCGAGCATCGGGTCACCCTGGCTCTGGAGCGGCGTGTAGCCGAGGCGGAGTGGTTCGGCTGCCATCCCTGCCGCAACACCAGCTCTCTGCGGCTGAAAACAGCGGACCTGCTCCATGTATTCCTGCCTCACATCGGTGTGGAGCCCATCATTGTAGACCTGTAAAAGCCCTTTATAATTGGAATCAGTGGTTTTTAAAACCCTGAAGCGGTTTCAAGGTTTTAAAAACTTAGGCAACGGGGCGGAAAAACCTTTTCGTCCCGCTGAATTATCCTGCCGCACCGGGCGGGATAATTTTTTTGCAGGAAAAAAGGAATTTCGATTTTTTATTCGTATAAAATAGTTGAAAGCATGTTGCACAGTGCTGTGCAAGGATGCGGAAAGGAGGGGTAAAATGGCATTTCCGCAGAGCTTTTTGGACGAGCTGGCCGCCCGAAACGACATTCTGGATGTAGTGGGGAGCTATGTGTCACTGCAGCCCAAGGGCGGAAGCTACTGGGGCTGCTGTCCGTTTCACAATGAAAAAACGCCCTCCTTCCATGTTTTGCAGGACAAGCAGTACTATCACTGCTTCGGCTGTAAGAAGGGCGGCGGCGTCATCAATTTTATTATGGACATTGAAAATTTGTCCTATCCCGACGCCGTGCGTTTTTTGGCCAAGCGGGTAAATATGCCCGTGCCGGAGGATCGGGAGTCCGATGGGGCCGACCGCCTGCGCCACCGTCTGCTGGACCTGAATAGAGACGCCGCTCGGTACTATTATGAGGTGCTCCAGTCTCCGGACGGGGCCGCCGTACAGGCGTACCTGAACCGGCGTCAGATTCGACGGGGCATCGCCGTGCGCTTTGGCATGGGCGCCGCCCGGGACGGGTGGGACCATCTCCTGCGGGCCATGACCGAAAAGGGTTACACCAAGCAGGAGCTTTTGAAGGCCGGACTTATCGTGCAGAATAAATCCGGCGGCTTTTACGATAAATTCCGCAATCGTCTTATTCTCCCGGTGGTGGATGTGCGTGGAGATGTCGTGGGATTCGGTAGCCGCGTAATCGACAAATCCGAGCCCAAGTATATGAACACCAGTGAAACACCGGTATACAGCAAGCGCAGGGTGCTCTATGGACTGAATTTAGCTAAAAAAACCAAGCGTCCCAACATCATTCTCTGCGAGGGCAATCTGGATGTAGTAACGCTGCACCAGGCAGGCTTTGACAACGCCGTGGCCTCTATGGGAACGGCTCTCACCGTAGAGCAGACCCGGCTTTTAAGCCGCTACACCAAGGAATTGATCCTTTGCTACGACAATGACAATGCCGGACAGCTTGCCACCCAACGGGCTCTGGACATTCTGAAAAATTCCGAGTTCACCGTGCGGGTCTTGCAGCTCCCCCGCCGCCTGGTAGACGGCAGCTACATAAAGCAAGACGCCGATGACTTCATTAAATTTCAGGGGCCCCAAGCCTTTGAGCGGCTCCTAAGCGGCAGTGAAAACGGTATCGAGTTTCGTATGTCCCAGATAGCTGCTAAATACGACCTGAAAAATGATGCCGACCGCATTGCCTATGCCGCCGAGATCAGTCAGGTCCTCTGCACTTTGGACAGTGCCGTGGAGCGTGAGATTTACACCGTGCGGGCCGCCGAGGTGGCCGGGCTCACCCCGGAGGCTATGCGCAATGAGGTCAGCCGCACTTACAGCAAGCAAAAGCGCAAGGAGCAGTGGGCTGAGACCCGCCGAGAGATGAACCCTGTGGCCACACTCCAGCCCCAGGCCCGAGCCTTCCGCTATGCCAATCTACGCAGTGCCATGGCCGAGGAGGGTGTCCTTCGCCTGATGATGCGGGACGATGACCTCTATGATAAGCTCTGTGTCCTGCGCCCGGAGGAGTTTTCTTCCCCGCTGCTGGGAAAAATATACTCTCTTTTGTGTGCAGACCGGGAGGCGGGCCGTCCCCACAGCATGGCTGCCCTGGGGGGCATCCTCTCGCCGGAGGAAATGAGCCATTTCACGGCGATCCTGCAAAAGCCGGAATCTGTTTCCGGCGCAGAGCAGGCTCTGCGCGACTACATACGCATCATCCGAGAAGAAGCAGACCGGCAAATCGGCGGTGACGAGCTTGACCCGCTGCTGGCCGCACAGGAAAAATATAAATTCAAAAAGGGATACGGAGGAAAGAACCTATGACAGAGACAAAATACACCGAAAAACAACTGCAGGAAATGGCCGACGCTCTCCTGAAGGAGGCCGACCAGCAGCAGCGTGAAATCGAAGAGGAAGTCATCAAGAGCAACAAGGGACAGTTGGACGACAAGACCATCGCTTCCCTGCCTGCCGCTCAGCTGATTCAAAGCAACGAGCGTCTGAAGGAGCTTTTCATCAAGGGTAAGCGCCACGGCAAGCTGGAGAGCAGCGAACTCTCCGATGTGCTTGACGGCATGGATCTGGAGAGCGAGAAGCTGGATATGATCTATGATTCTCTGGAAAAACTTTCCATCGAGATTACCACCGAAGCCTTCCTGCCGGATGTCAACGCCGAAATCGACCCTCCTCTGGAGGAAATCGCCGAGATTGAGGAGGAGGAGCTGGTAGATCCCAATGCTCTGGTAGACAGCTTCAATATCGACGACCCCGTCCGCATGTACCTCAAGGAGATTGGCAAGGTCTCTCTGCTTTCCGCAGAGGGCGAGATAGAGCTGGCCTCCGCTATTTCCGCCGGGAACAAGGCCAAGGCCACACTCATTGCCTGGGAAAAGGCCAATGGCCAGGCTGTGGAGCCGGTGCTGGATGCCGAGGATCCCGTGGGTGAAATTGAGGTTCCCGAAGAGGAAGTGGCCAATCTCACCGAGAAGGATCTGGAAGAGCTGCGCAAAACCGTGAAGGCCGGTGAAAGCGCCAAGCAGAAGCTGGCTGAGGCTAACCTGCGTCTGGTGGTATCCATTGCCAAGCGTTATGCCGGTCGCGGAATGCTGTTTTTGGATCTGATCCAGGAGGGCAACCTGGGCCTTATCAAGGCTGTGGAGAAGTTCGACTACACCAAGGGTTATAAGTTCTCCACCTATGCAACCTGGTGGATCCGCCAGGCCATCACCCGCGCCATCGCTGACCAGGCCCGCACCATCCGCATCCCCGTGCATATGGTGGAGACCATCAATAAGGTCATCCGTGTTTCCCGTCAGCTTTTGCAGGAGCTGGGGCACGATCCCACCCCGGAGGAGATCTCCGCCCAGATGAATATGCCCGTGGATAAGGTTCGGGAGATTCTGAAAATCGCTCAGGAGCCTGTATCCCTGGAGACCCCCATCGGCGAGGAGGAGGACTCCCACCTGGGCGACTTCATCCCTGATGAGGGCGCGTCCGAGCCCTCCGAGGCCGCCAGCTTCACCCTGCTGAAGGAGCAGCTGGTGGATGTGCTGAGCACCCTCACCCCCCGGGAGGAAAAGGTCCTGAAACTGCGCTTTGGCATTGAGGACGGACGCACCCGCACTTTGGAGGAAGTGGGCAAGGAGTTTAATGTCACCCGAGAGCGTATCCGTCAGATTGAGGCCAAGGCCCTGCGTAAGCTCCGTCACCCCTCCCGCAGCAAAAAGCTGAAGGATTTCCTCAACTGATCGTATGCCTGTTCTTGCAAACTTATTTCGCGATTTTCGTCGCACATCCAGCGATCTGCCCGGCCTGTTCAGCGGTGACTTTCATGTCATGCTTCTGCCGCTGTTGCCGCTTTTTCCTGCTGAGAAGCAGATTTGTGTGCCTGGCTATTACAGCGATCAGACCTATTACTGCACCCTGCGGAAAGAATATGCGGACCCCCTGGCCCCCTACCGCTGCAAAAAACAGCTGAAAGCCGGTCGCTGCATGATCCTGGAGATCAATGGACTGGGTAGCTTCGTTTTCACCAACCACCGCCGCTCGGACTTGTTTCTCAACCTGCAGCGGAAATTTCCCGGCGTTACCAGCTATGTGTTTGCCTCCGACGGCCCCGGCGGCTACTTCAAAATTCTGAAGGATGGCCGCATTCAGCGTAAGATCGCCAGCTATATGTGGTCTGACGGCGTGGGTAGCTATGCCGAGACCCGGGGCGTTCCCTGCACCTATGAACTGGAAACCGGGCACATTTTTAAGATTGATCCCAAAGCCCAACATCTTCGGGAAATGATACCCGATTTCACAAAGTGGGAGGTTTTGTATCTGTTTGACTACTATGTGGGTCTGGATCGCTTCAAAAGCGCCAATCTCCGGCGCGTGTTGGTCTACGACCTGGAAAGTGCCGCAGCGAAAAAGTAATACATAACCGCAAAAAAAGCCGCGACACCTGTCGCGGCTTTTCAAAACATACATTTACCGTCTGTTGGAGCGGATCCAAATACCCTGCTTCTCTGCCGCAGCGATAAGCTCATCCCGGAAAGCCGGATGCGCCACAGAGATTAGCCGCTCGGCCCGCTCCCAGGTGCTGCAGCCCACCAAGCTCACGCCGCCGTACTCGGTAACGATATAGTAGGCTAAGCTTCGGGGATCGGTGACCACATCACCGGTGACCAGGGTGGGATTAATGCGGGAAACCATCTCCCCCTTTTTATTGGTGAAGGAGGAGGTCAGGCAGATGAAGGCCTTGCCGCCACGGGATACCGCCGCCGCCTCCAGGAAGTCAAGCTGGCCGCCGGTGCCGCTGATCTGGCGGGTACCGGAGCTCTCGGCGCAGATTTGACCATAAAGGTCCACAGAAATACAGTTGTTTATAGACACAAAGTTATCCAGCTTACCCACAACGGCTGCATCGTTGCAGTAGGAAATGGGGTAAGTGACCACACCCGGGTTCTCCCGGATCCAGTCGTACAGGTCCTGTGAACCCAGGGCCAGACCGAAAATACTCTTATAGCGGTCGATAGCCTTCTTATTGTTGGTGATCTTTCCCGCCTTGTACATATCCAGGTAAGAGTCACACAGCATTTCCGTATGTATACCCAGGTCCTTCAGGTCGCTCTTGGCGATCATCTGGCCCACGGCGTTAGGTAGGGAGCCGATACCAAGCTGCAGGGTACAGCCATCTGTCATGTTCTGCACCACAAACTCCGCGATCTTCATCTCCGCCTCGGAGGCCTCACCGGACTTTACATTGGGCAGCGGGCCATGCTCCCCCTCCACGATCATGTTCACATCGCTGATATGGATGCACTCGTCCAAGCCGCCATAGACCCAGGGCAGATTCTCATTTATCTCCAGAATAACGATATCGGCCTTGTCCAGCACAGCTCGGGCCGAGGCATTGCTGACGGAGAAATTAAAATACCCGTGCTCATTCATGGGTGTCACGCACATCATGGCCACATTCACCGTAAGGAACTGCGTGTAATACCAGCCCAGGTTCCGGAACACCATGGGGCTGAAGTTGCACAAACCCCGGTCGCACAGCTTACGCTCATACCCGGACATATGCCAGCTGTTGTAAATAAAATGCTCCCGCGTGGGGTCGCACTCCACCATTTGGATGGGCTGAGAAATGAGGTATCCCCGCACCTTCACACCCCGCAGCTCATCCTTGCGGCGTGCAACGGCGGCGTCCATCAAGGACGGAAAGGCTCCGCCCATAGAGATGTCGATCCAGTCACCGCTCTTAACAACTCTCGCTGCCTCCTCCGGAGTGCAGAGCTTACGCTTATATTCGGCTGTATAATCAAACGGAATGGCCATAGCTTTCTCGCCTCTCTCTACTATTTTTCCTTTGTTAATTTTATCACTTTTCTATAACTTTGTCAATGCTTTAACAGGAATTCTCAGGAAAAGCGGGCGGGTTTTTTGAGCCCCGCCCGCAGCGGTTTTATTATGCAGCGTCCGTTAGTCCTCAGACTTACGCTTATAGTACTCGTACTTCTCCTTGGCAGCCTCTTCCGCGTCGGCAAACAGTACCTTGGCGTTCTCCGGGAAGCTCAGCTCCAGGGAAGCGTAGCGCACCTCGCCCTTCATGAAGTCATACAGAGGCATGGTGGGCTCCTTGGAGTCCAGAGTAAACTTCTTGGTCTCGGGGCTGTAACGGTACAGGTTCCAGTAGCCGGAAGCCACCGCATCCTTCATCTCCTGCTGGACATTGCTCATACCCTTCTTAATGCCGTGATTGATACAGGGTGCATAGCAGATAACGATGGACGGGCCCTTATGCGCCTCGGCCTCCTTGATGGCCTTGATGAGCTGGTTGGGATTGGCACCCATGGAGCACTGCGCCACATAGACATTGTCGTAGGTCATCAGCAGCAGGCCCAGGTCCTTCTTACGGGTCTTCTTACCGCTGGCCTGGAACTGTGCCACGGCGCCCACGGGGGTGGCCTTAGAGGACTGACCACCGGTGTTGGAATACACCTCGGTGTCCACCAGCAGCACATTTACATCCTCGCCCATGGCGAACACATGGTCCAGACCGCCGTAACCAATATCGTAGGCCCAGCCGTCGCCGCCGTACATCCACATGGTCTTTTTGGACATATCCTTCCGGCGCTTGAGGATCTCGCTAACCACAGCCTGCTCCTCGGCGCTGAACTGCGTGCTCTCCAGCACGGCCAGCAGCTCATCGGTAGCCACAGAGGAGGCATCCAGATCGTCGTAGACCTCCAGCCACTTGGCGATGGCCACCTTCACAGCGGTGTCTTGGGTCATGCCGTCCAGCTGCTTTACAAACTCCGTCACGGCAGCGCGGAGCTGCTTTACAGCCAGGCACATGCCGTAAGAGAACTCGGCATTGTTTTCAAACAGAGAGTTAGACCATGCCACGCCCTTGCCGGCCTTATTCTTGCAGTAGGGCACGCAGGGCATAGCCGCGCCCCAGGCCTGGGTGCAGCCGGTAGCGTTGGCCAGGTACATCTTGTCGCCGTAAAGCTGGGTCAGGAGCTTGATATAGGGAGTCTCACCGCAGCCGGCACAGGCGCCGTTAAATTCCACCAGGGGCTGGCGAAGCTGGCTGCCCTTGAGGGTGAACTTATCGATGCGGTCGTTCTTCTCAGGCAGCGTCTGCAGATACTTCCAATTTGTCTGATCCAAAGATACCTCGTGGGTAGGAACCATCTTCAAGGCCTTCCCGCTCTTGGGGCAGGAGGAAACGCAACTGCCGCAGCTGGTGCAGTCCAGGGTAGACACGCCCATGGTGTACTTCAGGCCTTCCATCTTGGGGCCCTTCGCATCCACCAGGATCATCCCGGCAGGGGCATTGGCCGCTTCCTTCTCGTCCAGCAGATAGGGCCGAATCACGGCGTGGGGGCACACGAAAGAGCACATATTGCACTGGATGCACTCGTCTTGATTCCACACGGGCAGATGGGTGGCGATGCCGCGCTTTTCATACTGAGAGGTACCCAACGGCATGGTGCCGTCCTCCATTCCCTTGAAGGCAGAAACCGGCAGCAGGTCGCCCTTCTGGGCGTTGATGGGAACCAGAATATTCTTAATGATGTCGGGAACATTGTCCGCGGCGGGCTGGATGGCGGCGCCGGAAAGATTCTTCCAGCTCTCCTTCACCTGCACCTGCTTCACAGCGTTGATACCTGCATCCACGGCGGCAATATTCATATTCACGATCTTCTCGCCCTTGAGTCCGTAGGTCTTTTTCACCGCAGACTTCATATGCTCCACGGCATCCTCCACGGGGATGACCTTGGCCAGCTTGAAGAAGGCAGCCTGCAGCACCATGTTGGAGCGGTTACCCAGGCCCAGGGACTGGGATTCCTTATTGGCGTCGATGATATAGAACTTGATATCATTTTCCGCAATGTACTTCAGGATGTCGCCGGGCATCTTCTGCTCCAGCTCATCCTCGCTCCACTCGCAGTTGAGCAGGAAGCTGCCGTGGGGCTTCAGCTCGGAGATGATGTCATACTTGGTCAGATAGGTCTGGTTGTGGCAGGCCACAAAGTCGGCATTGCTCACATAGTAGGTGGAGCTGATGGGCTTCTTGCCGAAGCGCAGGTGGCTCTTGGTAATGCCGAAGGACTTCTTGGTGTCGTACTCAAAGTACGCCTGGCAATACATATCGGTGGTCTCGCCGATGATCTTAATAGAGTTTTTGTTGGCGCCCACGGTACCGTCGGAGCCCAGGCCCCAGAACTTGCAGGAGATGGTGCCCTCGGGCTCGCAGTTCAGGGCAGGACCCATGGGCAGAGACAGATTCGTCACATCATCCACGATGCCGATGGTGAAGTGATTCTTAGGCTCGGCCAGCAGCAGATTATCATACACCGCCTTGATTTGGGCGGGAGTAGTGTCCTTGCTGGACAGGCCGTAGCGGCCGGCAAAGATCTCGGGACGGTCCTTATCATTGATGTAAGCGGCGCAGATGTCCTCATACAGGGGCTCACCAATGGAGCCGATCTCCTTCACGCGGTCCAGGACAGCCACCTTTTTCACGGTCTTAGGCATAGCCGCCAGCAGATGCTTGGCCGAGAAGGGGCGGAACAGGTGTACCTGCAGGAAGCCCACCTTCTCGCCCTGGTCATTCAAGTACTTCACCGTCTCCTGAATGCAGCCGGTAACAGAGCCCATGGCCACGATGACCCGCTCTGCGTCAGGAGCACCATAATAATTAAAGAGATGATACTCCCGGCCTGTCAGCTTGCTGATTTCGGCCATATAGTCCTCAACGATGTCGGGGAGCTTGTTATAGTCGCTGTTGTTGGCCTCGCGAAGCTGGAAATAAATGTCGGGGTTATCCACCAGAGAACGCATCCGGGGATCCTCGGGATTCAGCGCATTGGCGCGGAACCGAGCCAGTGCGTCATAGTCGACCAGCTTGGCCAGGTCGCTGTACTCCAGAGCCTCCACCTTCTGGATCTCATGGCTGGTGCGGAAGCCGTCGAAGAAATGCAGGAACGGGATGCGGGCCTTGATAGCGGACAGATGTGCCACACCGGCCAGGTCCATGATCTCCTGCACGCTGCCGGAGTTGAGCATAGCAAAGCCGGTCTGGCGGCAGTTCATCACATCAGAGTGATCGCCGAAAATAGAAAATGCGTGGGTACCCACAGTACGGGATGCCACATGCAGTACGCCGGGCAGACGCTCACCGGAGATACGATGCATGGTAGGAATCATCAGCATCAGGCCCTGAGAGGCGGTGAAGCTGGTGGCCAATGCACCGGCCTCCAATGCACCGTGGCAAGCGCCGCAGGCGCCGGCCTCCGACTGCATCTCCACCAGGCGAACCGGCTGATTAAAGATGTTCTTTCTTCCCTTTGCGGACCACTCATCCGTGTGCTCCGCCATGGGAGAAGACGGGGTGATGGGGTAAATCGCCGCCACCTCGGAAAAGGCATACGCCACATATGCCGCGGCTTCGTTACCATCGCAGATCTTCATGATCTTACTCATTATACTTCCTCCTCATTGCACTTTTTTGCTTGCAGGCTTGATCAGCCCATGATCCTAATCTGTTTCGTAATAATACAATTTATATTTTAGCACTTTCTTTTTCTGCGTCAATGTGAAGCCATAAAATTTGTAACTATTCATAACATCGCTTCTCATTTTTGTTGAAAAAAGATATAAAATTACCGTACCAAAACGGTACGGTAATTGTTTGTTATAAAAAATTATATAAGTGCTAAAAAATCCTCCTCACTCAGCACCGAAACCCCCAGCTCCCCGGCCTTTTTCAGCTTCGATCCGGCATTCTCTCCGGCTACCACATAGGTGGTTTTTTTCGACACCGAGGAGGACACCTTGCCGCCCCGCAGCTCAATCATCTCTCCGGCCTCTTCCCGGGTAAATCGTGTCAAGGCTCCGGTGAGCACGAATGTCATCCCCGCAAAGCGTCGGTCCACCAGCTCCTGGTGACACTCCATGTTCACCCCGGCCTTCTGCAGCCGCGCCAGCAGATCCGCCGCCTGGTCGCTCTGCATCCAGCGGGTGATGTAGTCCGCCGTCACAGCGCCCACATCGTCAATCTCCGTCAGCTCCTCCACTGTGGCCCGACGGAGGCCATCCATACTCCCGAAATGGGTCGCCAGTATCTTAGCTGCCTTGGCCCCCACCTGCCGGATACCCAAGGCGAAGATCAGCCGCCACAGATCGTTTTCCTTGGACCTGGCAATGGCGTCTACTGCGTTTTGCGCGGACTTTTTCCCCATGCGGTCCAGTCCCTCCAGCTGCTCTGCTCGAAGGTCATATAGATCTGCCGGATTTGACACCAGCCCGCTCTCTATAAGCTGCTGCAGCACCGCCGGACCCACGCCGTCAATGTCCATGGCGTCCCGGGAGGCAAAGTGTATCATGTTGCGCAAAAGCTGGGCCGGACACTCCGCCCCGGTGCAGCGAACAGCTGCCCCGTCCGGGTCACACAGCACCGCCGCCCCGCACACCGGACACTTATCCGGCAGATGATAGGGCTTCGTACCCTCCGGTCTCTTTTCCTTCACCACCGACACGATCTCCGGGATGATTTCTCCCGCCTTCTGCACCACCACCGTGTCGCCGATTCGAATATCTTTTTCCGTGATATAATCCTGGTTGTGCAAGGTGGCATTGGTAACGGTGGTGCCTGCTAAGCGCACCGGCTCCAGCACAGCCTTAGGGGTCAGTACTCCCGTGCGCCCCACCTGCACGGCAATGTCTGCCACCCGGGACTCCTTCTGCTCCGGGGGGTACTTATACGCCACCGCCCACTTGGGGCATTTGGCCGTACTGCCAAGGATAGAGCGATCTGACAAGTTATTCAGCTTTACAACCGCGCCGTCAATATCGTAAGGGAAATCCATGCGGTTATCGCCCAGCTTTTGAATCTGCTCCAAAATTTTCTCCGAGTCACGCAGCACCGTGTGGGGAATCACCGGGAATCCCTGCTCCCGCAGGTAGTCCAGCGTCTCGGAGTGGGTGGCAAACGACCGCCCCTCCACCAGCTGCAGGTTGAACACCGCAATATCCAGCTGCCGCTTGGCACACACCTTAGGATCCTTCTGCCGCAGGGAACCCGCCGCCGCATTTCGGGGATTGGCCAGCAAGGGTTTTCCCTCCAGCTCCAGCTCCTCATTGATCCTATCAAATACGGATCGAGCCATGTACACCTCTCCCCGTACAATGAGCCTGGGAAGCTTCTCCGGCAGGTTCTTTGGGATAGAGCGGACCGTGCGCAAATTCCCCGTTACATCCTCTCCCACCCGGCCATCGCCGCGAGTGGCTCCCTGGTAAAAACGGCCGTCCCGATACTCCAAAGCAACAGACAGGCCGTCCACCTTAGGCTCCACGCTGTATTCTGCCCGGGGCAGCGTCTCCAGCACCTTGGACAAAAAGCCCTTCACCTCGTCCCCGTCGAATACATCCTCCAGGCTCTCCAAGGGCACCGGATGCCTCACCTCAGCAAAGTCGTTGAGCACAGCGTCTCCCACCCGCTGGGTAGGTGAGTCGGGAGTGATCTCCTCCGGGTGGGCTGCCTCCAGCTCCTGCAGCCGGCGGTACAGCCTGTCATACTCATAGTCGGACATGGTAGATGCGTCCAGGGTATAGTAAAGCCGGGCATTCTCATTGAGTTTTTCCCGCAGCTCCTTGATTTCTCCGCGATAGTCCATAGTTGCGCTCCCTTTTATCCGTTGTTCATAATGTATTCGCTGGCATAATCCCCGATCTCATCATCGGCGGTACTAAAATAGGTATAGGTGTCCGGCACAGTGCCCACGATCACCGTCTCCGCCACGCACAGCTCATTGTTCACCTGCACTGAAGTGGCAAAGCCCGGCAGCAGAACCGTCACATATACCTCCACATCCAGCAAAACCTGGTGCTTGGTCTGATTGATACCCGCCGCCGTCAGCGCGTTTCGCAGCTTGGCCGTGGCCGAGCCCACCGACTGGGTGCGCACATGAATATACGGCCCTCGGCCTGCCAGCAGATTTGAACCCGTCAGAGTCCCCAGGGGGATGGCCAGATCCGAGGATGTCATCTGCGACAGTCTCGCCAGCACCGTATCCGAAATCAGGGATTGCAGCCGGTTAAACTCCGTCATGTTGCTGCGAAGGGCCGTCACCTGCCCGCTGCTGTCCTTTTCAAACAGAATCAGCGACGAGCAATCCACCTGTCCGCTGGCTACCGCATCGCTGACAGCATCGGCCACGATGCGGTTGACCCGGTTGGTGGTGCGGGACTCCGTAAGCCTTGTTACAATGGGCCGTATACGCACCACGAGCACCGCCGCAACCGCCAGCAGTAGGATCAGGATGATGCTCACCCATATTACAGCCTTTTGCCTGCCCGTCAGCCGAATATAACGAAGCCTGCCCACAGCACACACCCCCCTTCATACCAGTGTATGCGTGGTGCGCGCAGGCGGTGCGTGTCCGTGTTATTCCTCCCAGCCGTTTACGATTGACTTAAAAGTTTTGCCCCGTTCCATGAAGTTTTTAAACTGGTCAAAAGCCGCGCAGGCCGGAGAAAGGGTCACCACATCGCCGCTTTGGGCCCGGTCTCGGGCAAACTCCACCGCTTTTTCAAAGGGCGTCACCTCAACGATTTCAGGGCAGCCCACCCGATAACCCGGTGCAGCCTCCACCGCAGCGCGTATCTTCCCCGCTGTGGCGCCGCAAAGCACCAGCAGCTTCACATGCGCGACCACCTCCGGACCCAGCACATCGAAAGGAATATGCTTGTCGTATCCACCGGCAATGAGGATGACCTTCTCCTTAAAGGATCGCAGCCCCGCAATGGTCCGGGAGGGACTGCTGGCAATGGAGTCGTTGTAAAACCGCGCCCCGTGATAGGTCCGCACCAATTCGATGCGATGCTCCACACCGTTAAATTCCCGGGCGAATTTCTTAATGATCTCGTCCGGCACCAAGCCGTCCACCGCAGCGATGGCGGCCATATAGTTTTCCACATTGTGCAGCCCTGGCAGCCGAATGTCCTCCGTGGTCATAATGACCCTTTCCCGGCCGTCCATGCGGCTTATAATATCCTGCCCCCGGAGGAAAACACCCTCTCCAGGCTCCTCCCGGCGACTGAAATACCGTACTTGCCCCGGAGCTCTGCCCCCCTGCTCCCGGGTTATATCATTGTCCAGGTTAAATACGACCACATCCCCGGCGGATTGGTAGCGGAAAATATTCTCCTTGGCCGCCACATATTCCTCCATACTCTTGTGTATATCCAGATGGTTAGGGGCCAGATTCGTCACCACCGCAATATGGGGGCTCTGCTGCATGGTCATAAGCTGGAAGCTGGAGAGCTCCAGCACCGCATAGTCCCCTGCCTGCATTTCGTCTGCCTGACACAGCAGAGGATTGCCGATATTCCCGCCCACATGGACGGTGTTCCCGGCGGCCTTCAGGAGCTCCGCGATGATGGTTGTGGTGGTGGTCTTGCCGTCGGACCCCGTCACCGCAATCAGTGTACAGGGACACACCTTGAAAAATACCTCCATCTCCGAGGTAATCTCACTGCCCCGCTCCGCAGCTGCCAGCAGCTCCGGTACATCAGGTCGCAGCCCCGGCGTGCGAAAGATCACATCCTGGTCCAGGCCCCGGAGATAGTCCTCCCCCAACTGCAAACGGCAGCCATCCTTCTCCAGCTCCTCCGCCAGCGCCCCCAGGGCGGCCCGATCCCGCTTGTCACAGGCCGTGACCCGGATCTTTTCCCGCAGCAGAAGCCGCAGCAGCGGTGTGTTGCTCACCCCAATGCCGATGACGGCCACAGTCTTATCTTTCAGCGAATCCAAATACTCCCTCAGTGTCATATCTTCAGCCTCCACGACATTTTTATCGATAGGCTCATTATATCCCATATTATGCCCCAGTTCAATTCTTTTTTCCAATGAAATCTTCCCGTCCCCGTTGACTTCCCCGGCAGAATACTATATTATATTGTGTGAGTAGGTCGGACGGTCGCGGGGACAAAGGCGAAAGCCTGTCCATGAGGAAAGTCCGGGCTCCGCAGGGCAAGGATAACGGGTAACGCCCGCCGAAGGCGACTTCAGGAAAAGTGCAACAGAGATATACCGCCTCGTTTTCGAGGTAAGGGTGGAAAGGCGAGGTAAGAGCTCACCCGGCGGCGTGTGAAAGCGTCCGCCGCTGTAAACTCTATTCGGAGCAACACCGGTATGGGAGCAATAGGCCGGCCCGGCTGCTCCCGAGGTGGCTGGAGCGCACCGGCAACGGTGCGCGTAGATAGATGACCGTATGACAACAGAACCCGGCTTATAGACCTGCTCACTCAATATGCAATCGGCTGCTTAAACTGCAGTCGATTGCTTTTTTACTGCACCATCGGTTGACAGGGGCAGATGCGCTTCCTTCCCGCTGTTACTGGATGCCCATTTCGTTGTCAGTCTACCTATCTTGCGTATTCCTTGTGCATATCTTACAATCCAATTTCCTAAATTTGTGCATGATTTGTAATTTTTACTTCTTTACATTATCACGCTAAAGTGGTAGTATGATAGTGCAATAAGAAATCGGTCGGATGCACCGGCCCCATAAAAAGAAAAAAGGAGAACGAATCAATGAAAAACCTGAAGAAAGCTCTGTGCCTGCTGCTGGCAGTGCTGATGACCGTTTCCCTCCTGGCCGCCTGCGGCAAGAAGGGCGATGACAACGCCGACGGCAAGAAAGTCTTTACCGTTGGCATCGACGCCGAGTATCCCCCCTTCAGCTATCTGGGCGATGACGGCAGCTACACCGGCTTCGACATTGAGGTAGCCCAGGCCGCCTGCGACCTGCTGGGCTGGGAGATGAAGGTCTTCCCCGTCAACTGGGATCAGAAGCTGACGCAGCTGGATGCTAAAGAGTGCGATTGCATCTGGTCCGGCATGACCATCCTCGACAGCATGAAGGAAGCCGGCTACACCCTCTCCGCCCCCTACTATGACAACACCCAGGTCATCATGGTCAAGGAAGGCAGCGACATCAAATCCTCCGCTGATCTGGCCGGTAAGGTCGTAGCCGTGCAGCTGGGCACCTCCGGTGACACCCTGCTCAGCGAGGGCGGTGATCTGGAGTCCCTGACCGCCACCTTTAAGTCCCTGATCCGCAGCGACAGCTTCCTCAAGTGCTTCACTGAGCTGAGCGGCGGCGCCGTGGATGCCGTCATCGTGGATAAGCCTGTTGCTACCGCCTATGCCGATAAGAACGCCGGCTTCACCATCCTCTCCGAGGAGCTGGGCGCTGAGCAGTACGGCATCGCCTTCCGCGCCGATGATAAGGAGCTGTGCTCCTCCATCGAGGGTGCCGTCAAGACTCTGGTGGATAACGGCACCTATGCCAAGATCGCCGAGAAGTATCCCGACATCGTCAACAACCTGCTGTTCCTGAACTAATAGGGTCCATCCCCTTGAAAAAGTAAAATCTACGCACCTCCCGGAGGCTCCCATGGGTCTCCGGGAGACTGCGCCTAAAAAAATGAGGAGAAACCAATGACATTATCCACCATGATCCTGAAAATGAGCGAGGGTCTCGGCAATACCTGTGCCATTTTCTTTCTGACCCTGCTGTTTTCCCTGCCCCTGGGCATGATTTTCGCCCTTCTGCGCATGAGTAAGAGCAAGGCCGTGTCCTCTGTAATGCGCTTTATCATCTCCGTTCTGCGCGGCACGCCCCTGATGCTCCAGCTTCTGGCGGTCACCTACGGCCCGCACTATCTGTTTCCGGACATGGGCGTGGCCCGAAATAAGCTCATTCCCGTGGTCATCGCCTTTGCCATTAACTACGCAGCCTACTTCGCGGAAATTTACCGCGGCGGCATCGAGTCCATGCCCGTGGGGCAGTACGAGGCCGCCGGGGTCCTGGGCTATACCAAGGTTCAGAGCTTTATGCGTATCATTTTGCCCCAAGTGGTCAAGCGCATTATGCCCAGCATCACCAACGAGGTGGTCACCCTGGTGAAGGACACCTCTATTGCCTTCTGCGTGTCCTACGAGGAGCTGTTCACCATCGGCAAGCAGATCGCCAACTCCCAGACCAGCTTCATGCCCTTCCTTATCGCAGGTGTGTTCTACTTCCTGTTCAACGGCATCGTGGATGTGGTCATGGGCCGCATCGAAAAACGCATGGATTATTATCAATAAGGGGGCGCGGATATGAATATTTTGGAAATCAAAAATGTAAAAAAGAGCTTTAACGACTCCACGCTCCATGTCCTCAAGGACATCAGTCTCACCGTAGCCCAGGGCGAGGTGGTGGCCATCATCGGCCCCTCCGGCAGTGGAAAGTCCACCCTCCTGCGCTGTGCCACCCTGCTTACGAAGATGGACAGCGGCGACCTGCTCTATTCCGGAGACTATGCCGCCAAAACCAATGAGCAGGGCGTGTCCGTCTATGCCGACAAGCAGCAGCTCAAAAAAATCCGCAGCCGCTTTGGCTTGGTTTTTCAAAACTTCAACCTCTTCCCCCACTTCTCCGTGCTGAAGAATCTCACGGATGCGCCCATTCAGGTGCTGGGCCGCAGTAAAGAGGAGGCGGAAAAGAAAGCCATGGCTTTGCTGGAAAAGATGGGCCTGGCGGATAAGGCCGATGCCTATCCCTGTCAGCTCTCCGGCGGCCAGCAGCAGCGGGTGGCCATCGCCCGAGCCCTGGCTATGGAGCCGGAAATTCTCTTCTTCGATGAGCCCACCTCCGCCTTGGACCCGGAGCTGACCGGTGAGATTCTCAAGGTCATACGCCAGTTGGCCGAGGAGCACATGACCATGGTTATCGTCACCCACGAAATGAGCTTTGCTCGGGATGTGGCAGACCGCGTCATCTTCATGGACGGCGGCGTCATCGTGGAGCAGGGCGACCCCAAGGAGGTCATCTCCAACCCCAAGGAGGAGCGCACCCGTCAATTTCTCTCCCGCTTTGCCCAAAACTGATTCATTCTTTCTTCTTTTTCCATACCCCACGCCCGGCAGAAATCCATGCCGGGCGTGGGCCTTTTTATAACCAACCGCAGAGCGGGGTGCCCTCACCCCGCCGCCCCGGAATTGTACCGTGTCATGCACTCCACCCCCATTTCCCTCACACGAAAAAACGGGCAGGGACCACCCCGCCCGTCCTAATATGTGATCAATACCTACTTTCGCAGCACCGGAATCAGCAGCATTCCCTCCGGCAAGCTGTCATCCTCCATGTGATTGTACTGCCGTATGGCTTCTTCGCTGCTGCCGTGCTGCTTGGCCATGTCCCACAGGCATTCACCGCACTTTGCCCGCCGCAGCACCAGAGAAGGCCTTGTCTCTTGGCTTTCCTCGGACTCCTTCACCGCCGTCACGGTTCGCAGCTCTGTTTCTTCCCCGGTCAGGCCGTAAAAGCATACCGGCACACGCACCTGGCAGGTCCCCGCGCTTCCCCGCAGCTCTGCAATGCCGCAGGAAAGCCATGCCGCGTCCGGGGTAGCCTCCACTGTAGTACTCAATTCCCGGCTCCGCTCTGCCGTAACCGGTGCGCCGCTTTCGTCCTGGTAGAGAATTCGCATTCGCACGGTAGTGGAAAGCTCTGTTCGCCCCCCGTCACACCGGGCAATGACTCCGCCGCAGTCAAAGGCCGTCACATAGGCAAACAGTGTCCCCCGTCCGGATTCAAGAAGCTCCTCCGCCCATTCCCGGGCACACACCGGGCTGCAGCGCCGGCTAAAGCGTACCGTCTCCGTCTCCGCTGTCAGAGCCTGACAGGTGCTGTACAGGTCCGTTACATAGGAGATCTCCCGCTTCTGGTAGGCAAACACCCGGAAGGTGATCCGTGCCGTTAGGCCCATACGGCAGCCGCCCTCGCTGCGCACCAGCCGCAGGTCCCACTCTGCCGTCTCTGCCTCCACCTGCCAGGTGCCGTTCTCCACTGCGGTAAAACCATCCAATATTTGGGAAAATGGCACCGTCTGCACCGTTTCCCGGAGCTTTCTGTCCGCCAGGCGCAGCATAGCCGACACGCACAGCTCCCCCTTCACCGCCAGCTTACTGCCGATCTGCTGGCAGCCGGTGATGCTGGGAACCATCCGGCTCAGAAGAATTTCCTCTGCCTGGTCTGCCCCGCCGTCAAATTCCTGGGCCGTGGTGCAGCTTCTTTCCTCCGCCGCCGCCAGCAGGCAAAGCTCCTGCCCTCTTTTTCGCACCTGCAAGCCTTTTCCCCGGGCCTCGCAGCAGAATCGGAGCTGCTTCTGCCCGAAGCCCAGGACCGTCAGCTCCGGGATCACACGCAGGTAGAGCCTTCGTCCGGTGATGGGTTTCGCCTCACATAAAAGCAGCCGGCTATGTACCTGCAGCATTTGGCACTCCCGCAGCTTGGGGTCGCTGAGCTCACAGGTAAAGGGTACCGCCACCGTCACGCTTTGCAGTCCCTCCGTCTCCTCAGAGAGATAAAGCACCGTCACCCGGGCTTCGCCCCGGACGATTCCCTCCGATGCCTGCTTTTCCCGCACCAAGAGTTGTCCCGCAGCCTCCAGTATCCTTGACGCTGTGGCGCAGTAGTCAGGCAGAGTTGTCTCCGTTGTCTCCTCGTGGGTCGTTACCGCCTTGGCCAGTAAGTCATAGCAAGAGATCTGCTCAAAATTCAGTTCCGTGTCCACTTCAATCACCCTCTCATATTGTGTCCTGTAAGCATTCTATGAGGGGGCGGTTTCCTCTATTCCTTTCCGCAGAATAAGCAGCGCAGAATGCCCCGCAAAAATGCCGGCGTTTTCCAAACGATGATGCGCATTTTCTTCCCTCCCTTCACTGCCGCAAGCAGCACAGCCCGCAGGCGATCAACAAAAATGCCACAATAAACATCAGGCATCCCACCGGAAAAATGGCGGCAATGAGGATGCCCACACCCAGGGCCAGCGCACAAATGCCCACGCCCCGCCCGCAATTCCACCGTCTCATAATAACCCTCCTCTACTGCAATATACGCACCTTTGCGTCCCGGTGTTCCGCCCGGATCCATTGCCGCGCCATAGGCATGACGCAAAAAAGTGTCGTCTCGGGAGTGGTCCCGAGACGACACTTTTTCATTGGGGGTGCAGAAGGTATTTATCCCCTGTCTATTTAGGGGCACTCTGCGCCTATGTCTTTACGCACCGATCTGGTTATCAATGTCGCACAGCAGGAACACGAAGTAGCTCTCCGCCGAATACGCCACGGGCGTATCGTTAGCGTCCAGGCCCGTCACCTTCGCCATAAGGCGATAATTGGACAGGATACCCTGGTAGTCCGTTTTCATTTGTGCCAGCACATAGTCCAAATTTACAGACAGCGTGTACTGTTCCGTTGCCTTCCAGTCCGTCAGAGGCAGAACGGTTCTTCCGTCGGCATCCACCGTTCCGAGGGTCCCCAGCAGATTTTTTTCGCTGTAAACATGCTTCTTCTTGGTCTCATCATACTGCTTTTGGTAGAGGAAAAACTCCACCTTGGCCGACTCGATATTCTTCCGATCCTTCTCCGGTACGGCGCTGAAATCCGCCACCAGATTAAACAGAATTTTGCCGCTGTCGGTGCTGTCTTTCACGCCGCCCATGTTGATAGCCTGGCTTTTACGGTCCACCGGGATCACCGTCAGCTTCACCGGCACAGCCGTTTTTGCCGTAAAACTGATCGTACTCCCCTCTATTTTGCTGCCGCTGGTGTAGTGCGCCCGGTCGCTGGAGATATAGAATTCATCCTGCAGCGTATAGAGGCCGCCGTCGGTAAATACCCCGCTGAAATCCGCAGGCGACACCTCCGAGAAGTCCAGCGTAAGCACAAAATCATCCGTCAGTCTGTCGCCTGGGGCCAAGGACACTATGTTATCCAGCTCATAGCGCACCGTAGAGGTAGGCGTTGTGACGCGGGTAGCCAGCAAAGTCTTACCGTCCTTGTCCGTCAGGAGTGCCTTTGTCCCAGCAGGCAAAGAAACTGCCTTATTGCTCGCATCCATGATCTTAAACACATGGGTCCCGTAGATGTCCCGGTCATGCATGGCAGAGATATAGTTGTGGGGGAAATCCACCTGCACATGGGCATTCACCACCAGCTCCTTACCAACCACATTGGAAAAGGTCGTGGCAGGCGTTTCCAGTTTCATTTTGCCTGTGGCCTTGCCCCACACATTCACGGAGCATTTTTCCTTATGATCCCGAACAATGATGTTCCTGTCATTTTCCGCCACCGTAGCGCGCAGCGTGTACTGCAGCAGCTGCTCTGCCGTCTGGGGAATCACCATCAGGAGATACCGCTCCACATGGCCGTAGTTCGCATCCTTGCACAGGTGGTCTTTCTTTCCAAGCAGATTCTTCACCACCTCCGGCAAGAGCTTCACGGCAAAGGGTTCTCCTGCCTCACTCTGAAAGCTGCTGAAGTCCAATGTAAAGGTGTCCTCTGGGGCGGTATAGTAATAGCTCCTGTAGCCATAGGCCCCGGGGCTGTTCAGATCTACCAGCACGAAGCCGGTGCCCTTAACAAAGGCACTCTTGCTGCCACCGGCGCTGCCATCCTGGCTACCGGAGTCGATCCGCTTGTCAAAATTGAAGTTCTCGATCTTCTTAGCCGTGTCATTATACGCATACTCCACATACAGGGAGTATTTATTGCCGGCAGACACATCAATGGAGGTCTTCGGAGCCGTCAGGAAAGAGCTGAGCTGATATACCTCGCCCTCCAAAGCGGATATATTGGACTTGTATTCCAAAATCTGCGGGTAATATACCACCACATTCATGGAGTAGGTCTGTGTGGGGACGGCACTGGACCGGAAAGTCAGTGTCAGCACCGTCAGGGATTTATTCTCAGACTCCAGATCATCGTACTTACCGGCGGTGAACTTCTGCCCGTCATACAGCACGCTCCCGTCCCCTACTGTCTGCAGGGAAAGGGTGCCATCTCCTCCGAGGGTATAGCGATCCGCCTGAACCGTAAGCGTATAGGCGCTTCCCATAGCGCCGAACCCGCCGCCTGTAAGCAGATTCAGGAAAGAGGACATGGTCTTCTGGGTAGCCCCGTTGATGGAAAGCACGGGGAGGTCTGTATTCTGCATGATGCTCAGCTTATCCGCTGTCAGGGCAGACAGGGTTTTTATCCCCGTGTCCGTCAGCTTTACGCCCTTATCCTTCCAGGCTGCCCATTGTTCCAGATTCGCGTTGAGATAGTCCGGTGTGGCAATGCCCTGCGTTGTGGTTACCGCATCGCCGTTGAGCTTGTCCGTCTTCACAGGTGTAACGCCATGGTCACGCAGCGCATCCGCAGGTGTGTACTCCTCCTTGGCAAAATACTTCGTCTTGAACACCGACGGCGCACCGTACCCGGCGAAAATCACCGTGGTCTTTCCGCTGCTCTCCGATGTGAATCTGGGTTGCTCATTCACATGTTCATCTGCCTCGCTGCTCAGGGCCAGAATATTGGCCGTACCCTTGTTCTCGTAGCCAATCAATCCGAATTTATCGCGGCTCTTTCCGACTATATCCGTGGGCTTCGTGGTTGTCATCGTCAGAATATCGGCAAAAGATTTCGCAGAACCGGCGAAGGCCATGTCATTGTCCTTCATCAATATATTGCAGCCGTTCAGAACTCCTTTATCGCTGATAGTGTCCACAATGCCGCCGGCATTTCTTTGATTTTTATTCCCGCTGCGGAGCATATTGTCCGCAAAATACAGGCCATCCAACGACACGGGCTTCCCGACCGTGTTGAATATCCCGGCCAGCGAGCTGTCAGTCGATTGTATGTAATTGCTGAATACCTTTATATTCTGCAGGGAAGTGGACGCCCCATTAAAACCCCGGAGGACACCGGCCGCCTTTCGTCCCGCAATGATGCAGTTGGACAGCACTGCGTCCGTCACATCCACGGAAATCTGGTTCACATGCCCCAAAAGTCCGCTGGCGAACACGGAGTCGCTTGAATTCTTTGTTGCCAAAATGTACACTGGGACAGACGCACTGCCGGACACCCTTACCCCCTTTGCAACGACAGCATTTGCGCTGTCGCCTTGCACATGCCACGGAATCAGTCCCGCCGAGCAGGAGCGGCCCATGATGTAAAGGGGATGGTTCGTTGCCTGAACGCTGAGGCCCGTAAAGCTGTAATCAGCCCCGCTCTTACCCTCGCCCACAACGCCGCCGCCATTGTTGTAGCCCAGGATCACAGTGGAGGCTTCATCGGAGCGGATGGCGCTATTTTCAATGCTAACCTTGCTAAATGCAATGCCCGCAAAGCCACCTGCATTGCCATCTGAATCATTCCTGTTATATCGGGTGTTTATGGCATAGGCCGCCGCGTTTTTGATCTTTTCGTATACTGCATCCCTGATGTCGGCGGTGCTTGTGGCGGCATAATCGCCAGGTGCCGTCTCGTTATCCAGCGCCGTGCCGGAAAACACAACCGACCCATCCAGCGTACAGTCCTTAAAGTACAGCGATGTCTCCGCCCGGCCCACAAAGCCGCCCGTATCAAAGTTACCGATGCCGGAATACTGCTTTGAGGAGGTGCATAGAACAGCCGTTTTCGATATGCTTACTCCCGTCATAGATAGGGAATAATTATTCAGAGCTGCACCCACAATACCTCCCGCGTAAATGCAGTTATTGCTGTATTGAAAGCGCCCGCCGGAGGTGTTCATGACCTGAATAACAGAATCCTCCACATATACATCCTTGAACCGTGCCGCATTATCTGCGTGTACCCGCAGATAGGCAAACAGTCCGCCGGTACTCAGCACACCCTTGGCATCCAACCCGGTCACATAGCAATTGTTCACTACATAGGGTATGTCTTTTGCCTTCTGATCGTACTCCTCACTGGCCGCAAATCCGCCAGCCCAGCCGGGAGAGCGCACCGTCAGGTTCTCGATTTCCGCCGTTTCAAAATAAGCGTTCCTGGCATAACCCACATAGCCGCCCACGCAGAACGCAGCATTGGAAACCTTGTCCGTTACCTCATTGCCGCTTAGGTCTACAAATCCAAGAGCCATTTTGCCCGTGAGCTTGATGTTGGTGAAGGTGATGGTATTATTGGAATTCTTCCTTTCCTCAACCAAGGCCAAATTCTTAAATGCGTCCGGCTCATATGCATTCTGCGCCTTATAATACTGCTTTATATCCGTGTACAGCTTGATGACCGTTCCGGCCCGCCCCTGCTCATTCGACAAGCCGGTTATTTTTTGGATATTATAGCAGTTCGTCCCCCCAAAGGGGCTTCCCAGGCCCCGGAATGCATTGGGATATTTGCTCAGGTCATATTCCGCCGCTGTCAGCTCCAGAGAAAACTCTGTCCCGCGCATATCGGATGGGGATTTGATCCCAAAGTAGGACAGGAATAGGCTCTTGCCTCCTCCGCTCAGGTCATCCTCATACCGACCCTTTGTGATGCTCACCGCAGCGGGATTTATTTCTCCTACTGCGTGATAGTCACCGTGGCGGGAGAGGCCTCCCTGTCCATATCCAAGATAATTGGATGCATACTCCAGCGCGCCGCCGCTCATGGCAAAGCCCAGCATCAGCAGGTCGTCGGTATCAGCCACCGTAATCTTAAAGTCGGCGCCTTCCCCTCCGGTCGTGCAGCCCCGGGTCAATCTATCGTTGGTAATGACGGGAATGGAGAAATTCTTCGCCGTGTTGTCATAGGCCCGGTCGCCGGACATGGCGTAGCCGCTGATGACCTTGCCCACATAGGGGTTGTAATAATAATATCCCCCGTAGCTGCTCATATCCGCAGGTGCTTCGCCCAGCTCTCGCAGAGACACACCGCCGCCGGAAATCAGACCCACATAGCCGCCATACACCGAGGTGATATGCCCCGCCGTCAGGGAATTCACACGGACGGTCACATGGTCCAGCACATTGTCTCCGCCGACGATCCAGCCGATAGCGCCGCCAAAGTGGGTTGTTCCTGTGGCAGCGGCAGTAGTGGAGTCGATGGTACTGGTAACCTTATTGGCGCCGAACTCACTGCTTGACAGTCCTACATTTCCATAGTTCAGCTCCAGCCCGTACACCGCGCAGCCGTTGGCCACATTGATAAATCCGCAGTAGCCCGTGTTGCCCACATTCGCATTGTCCGGCATGGTGATAACGGTCCCATTGCCCGCAATGACCCCGTGGAAGGGATATTGCTCCGTTCCGATGCCCGTGAACTCCATATCCGTCAGGTCAAGAGGTCGATCGATCTTGAAGTACGCTCCCCGCAGATACTCCCGCAGAGTCTCCGCCTTCAGGGTCATGGCCCCGCTCTCCAGCGTACCCGAGGTCGATGCGGTGTACACATCATAGCTGGTATAGTCCAAGGCGCTACCGCTGGCTTTGGGATAGTTGATGACCCAATCCTGAGAAAACGAATAGGCGCTGCTCATGCTCACCAGCTTCGCCAGCTCCTCCAGCTGAGCAGCTCTTTCGATGATATAGGGGTTCTCATAGGTGCCCCAGCCCTTGTTAAAATTCACACTCTTGCGGTTTACCCGCAGGCTGGTGCCGCCGTCCATGGTGGTAAGCACATAGGGCATATATCCGTTGGAAAACGCCGTGTTCGTGCCGCCATTTTGGGTCGGTTGCGTATTGGGGTCCACCAAAATTTCCTGGTCGTAATACTCGTACTGCTTGGGGTTGGTAGAAATTTCCGTTCCGTAGGTCACGGCGTTCTTGTGATTGCCGCCGTCCCAGTCCTCCGCCAGATTGAAGTTATAGATGTATGCGCCCGTGCCGTTCACGCAGTTAATAGACTCAAAGTAGCTGGCCTTGGTGAAGATGGACTTCCCTTTCTCCGCCGCAAAAACGATATTTTTGAAGGTCACGGAGATGTTGGAGGAGGCCGTACTATTGTTTTCCTTAGCCACGCCGCCTCTGCCGATCAGCGCACTGGCCGCCGGAGTGCCGTTTGTGTAGTTATTCTGCTTGCTAACCTCTTCATAGCTCTCCCGCGTATACTGAGAAACGGAGGTCAGGGCTCCGGTAACATTGCTGCCAATGGTATCTATCAGCAGCGGCGTGGCCGCACCGTCCACCTTCAGCCCGTCAAAGAACACCTTTTCCACCTTGAAATTGGCGTCCGCCGTCACAGTGGCCGTGCGGTTACCCACCACCTTACCGCAGATGAACGCGCCGGAGCTGCTACTATTATTGTAGTTTACCGGGAAAATTTTTCCGCTCAGGGTAATATTCGTAAGCGAAGCGGTGACACTTTCGTTTGTGGCGATCACATCGGACAAAATACCGCTCTGAATGCCGAATATCTGCCCCGTCCGGGGCAGGTCCGCCACAGTATAGCCAAAGGTCAGCTTGTGCCCACTGAAGTCAAAGGTCACCCCCTCTTTCTTCGTGGGATAGAAGGAGCAATTGGTCATGTCGATGTCCTTGTCGGCCCCGGTGATGTCCGTGATGGCCGTGGGGAAGCTCTTCTCCCGCACATAGTCCGGCAGCGCCCCCTGCACATAGTCGTACACATGCCAGTAGATCACATCCGCCTGGGTCTTAGCCACAGTGCCGGGCTTATAATTTGCGTCTGTACAATCCAGCCCAGCGATGTTGAAATAATATCTTGTTTTGTCGTTTTGCCGAGCGGAGATCATTCTATACCAGTCGCTGGTGGCAGGAAACTGGCCGATATTTGCGCCTCCTGTCTCCACCGAAACCAGTCCGCCGGTGGCAGCAACGCCCATAGACGCACGGGAAGCAATGTTCTTTCCTACGAACAAATCGAATCCATTGGCTGTCACATTATTAAACCCCGACGGGTCGCAGTTGACCACAACAAACGCCTGGGTGCCATCCCCCACCAAAATGCCTTTGTTTCCGCCTTTTGATGTAAAGGTAGAGCCATTTACAGAGAATCCGCTATTTACCGTCAGCTTGCCGTCCAGGTCGTAAATAAGTCCGCCCGCAGACGCATTGCCGCTGCTGACCGTACCCTGCCAGACCCCGTCCAGCACCAGCTTGCACTTCTGCACCGTGTGGCCGATCAGGCCCCCGGCGGAGGTGCTGGACGCAGAGGACACAAACGCTTTTACCGCCTTGGTACCGGTCATGTCTACATTGATGTAGTATTTGGTGCAAACCAGGTCGCCGAAACACCCGCCCACATGGGCGTTGGTCGCGTTCACATTTTGGATAATAGACGCGCTGATGATGTTATTTGTAAAAGCAATGTCCTTACTGGTATCGGTGCTCACTCTGCCCGCCATGCCCCCAAGATAAACAGCCTGGATGCCATAGCTCCCATTCAGCAAGCTAATCCTTGCCTTGGTAATGCTACCTGTGATGCTGATAGCAGTATTACTTTGGATGCAGCCCAAAAAACCACCCACATAAATACTTCTGCCTGTGGTGGCCTTACCCTTATCCAAGGTAATATTCAGATTCGTCGTGCAGTTTTGGATGGTGATAGAATTTCCCGAAACATTCCCCGCAAAACCGCCAAGGAAAAAGCCCTTCGGCGCATCTGCATAGTGCATCACTTCACCGTCCACGGTGAGATTATCCACCGACGCACCGGCTATTGCGGAAAAAGCGCCCATCCAGCAGCGATTATTGACCGTGGTCGAAGAAATATCCGCGAGTACACCCACATTGGCAGATTCCGATCCTTGCACCCGGGCACTCTCCCCGATCGACAGGGTCAGCGTATGACCACCGCCCACTATCTTGCCGGAGAAAACGGTATAGGGATCATTGGCCGGCGTAAACTGCTCCACGCCGCTGCCCCGCAGGTCAATATCCCCCGTTAGGGTAATGGTGACAGACGAAGAAAGCAGATTTTTATATTGATTGCCCTGAATGCCCTTTACCCCGCTGACCGCGCCGTGGGTGTGCAGCGTCAGGGCCAGCTTAGCCGCATCCGCCGCCGAGCTCAAGGTAATATTGGTCGAAAAAGTCAAAGGATTCTGCACAGACACTGTATGACTTGCGGCATCAAAGTTGAGAATATGCAGCTTATCATTGCGCAAAATCTGCCCGTAGTTGCCCACATCGTTGCTGGCAAGTGTCCCGGTGCGGGTAAAGGTGTAGCCGGTGTCCGCATAGAGCAGTGATTGGTTCTGGGTGCGCACGATGTGTCCGGAGCTGGCAGAGCTGTCCTTGATAGCCCCGGCCAGGCGCAGCACCGTTCCGACCCCGGTGGCGGAAACCAGCACCGATGCCTGCCCATTATTCGTATATGTGACGCGGCCTACATCCACAAGCGCTTTAGCCGCAGCCTGCCCCACCAGGTCGCCGACACCCGCCTGCAAAGCGGCGTTCATGGTGTTATTCAGCGTGAGGTTGTCCAGCCTGCAGTAAGCCCCCTGCCCCACGCAGCCCACAGCGCCGCCCAGGGAGCCGGAAAGACCGCTGCTCGCAAAGGTATTCGTCACCGTCATGCCCCCGCCTACCGTCACAACGGAGCCAGCCGCCACCGTGCCGATAACGCCGCCATAACTGCCCGCCGTCAGGGAATTAAATGTAAAGGCAGAAGCCTTGCCATTTGTAAGCGTCACAGCATTTTTACCCGAAATCAGGCCGAAATAGCCGCCCACACTGTGGTCTGCCGCGCCGGTTCCGTTGAAGGTGGCGCCGATCACGGTCACATCGGTGAAGTTCGCCGCTTTCTCGGCGGTAAAGCTGCCTATAAAGCCGCCTATATTACCACTTTTGTCAAATGTGTTCCCGGACAGGACAAAGCTGCCCACCGGAGCCGCCGTGGCCTGTCCCACCGCGCCCCCCAGCATCGGCAGGGTAGCCGCCGAGGTAAAGGTGCTGCCTGAAACGGTGCAGGTTTTCCCCGTTTCCACGGTGATCTTGCCGTCGGATTTGCCCGCTACGCCGCCTACATACGCGCCCGTAGCTGTAAAGGCGTTCACCGTTACACTCTTAGCAAAATTAACTGTTCCCGTATTCGCGTTCACGCCCACCAGGCCTGCGGCGTAGTCAGCCGCCGCCGTAGCGCTGCCTGTATAGGTGCTTTCGCTGCTCACGGTGAAAGAGCCCTTGTTTTCGCCCACCAGCAGACCGGCATTACCCGCACCGGCACTGGAAACCAAGATATTCAGGTTCCCTGTGGTCACGGAAACCGACGCATCTTTCTCAATCACGCCAAACAGACCGCCTGCGCTGCCGCCGGCCGTATCCAAGGCGTACTGGGCTCCGTCCTTGAAGCAGGGACTCAGATCCACGGCGCAAGTGCCACTGCCCGTGACCTTACCCGCCACCAGGCCCGCCGTCTTATTCCCTTGCACTACCCCCTTTACGCTTCCGTCGTCACTCTGCACCTCTCTGGCCGCAAAGCGGAATGCGCTGATATCCAGGGGGCTATCCTTTGTAATGGTGAGCGTATCGCACAAAGCAAAGGGCGCATTAATATCCGCACACAAGTCAATTTTATCAGTTTCTTTGGTAATAGACGCCTCATTGGACAGATTGTTAAACAGCACATTCCACCCACTAAGCTTCAGGTAGGTCGATCCGGGCACTTCGGCCATATAAATTTTGCCCTTAAAGGGATGTTCGTCGTTGCCGATACCGTAAAAACTTTTCTCCAAATCCCCCGCATCTACCGTCAATTCCCAAGTATCACTTGCAAAAATTTGGAAGGTATACCCCTCCAGGCTATTCGACTGAGACACTCGGGCCAGCGTAACGAAGCCCTGAGCCTCGGCAATGCCGAACTCCTTATCCCCATTTCGGATAATACCCTCATAGGAGTGGTTAACATCAAGGCTCAAAATTTTGCTTGCATCCAAAGCATATCCGGCCGGTATATCCGCCGCATAGGCCCGGCTCCACCAAGCCAAAGCGATCACCACCACCGCCGCCAAAGCTGTGAAAAGGCATACGGCGGACCGCACCGACAGTACGCCCGCTCTCCCCTTTTTATTTGTTTGCAATCTACTTTTCATACACATTCACCTGTTATCTGTATGTGTGCCCTTACGGCAGCTGCTGCCACTTTACAAAGCTCTCCAGGTTCGACCAGGTATAGGCCGGCTTGGCTGTCGCCCAGGGATTCTTCTCATCCGCTATCCCCTGCACCCGCATGAAGGAGAGCCAGCCATAGTAGTCCGTCTCCTGGGGAATATTGATATATTTGTCGAATTCGTCCGATGGGTTATCCACATCCTGTGCCTTGAAATCATTATGCTCCATCAGCGTCAGCCGGTCCGACCGCCACAGCACCTGCAAAACGCCGTTCTCCGGCGGCTCACCTACCATGGAGATTCCATAGATAAACGCTGCGTAGTCCTCTATATCCACATTTCCTTCGGTTTTTTCAAACCCGCAGTCCACATGGAAGCCCTCTGACCGGGACGGCACGATGCACGCCCCCAGCATCCGGCTGGCCATATATCGGGGCGTATCAGGCACAGCCACCATCAGCAATTTAGGGAAGGTAGTCAGGTCTTCGTTTGCTTTGGCGTTAAACCACACCGTTATGGCCAGCTCCGAGGCCTTTTTCCCCTTGAGTGTGGCGGTAAATACCGGGGTGTCATGGGCTGTGCTGTTCACCGTCACCGTCTCACTCGTCGTAGTACCATAGGAAATGGTATAGGCCCGCCCGGTATCGCCCTTGTCCAGCCAGGCATACACGGAGAAGGTCACATCAAAGTCGTTATACTCTCCCGTGGAGCGGTCATAGTTATAGAAGCTGATGCTCTTGGCCGCCATACCCTGGGGCCGCACCACATTTTTATCCGCCTCCTCAAACCCGGAAACGCTGCTGAGCACATCGCTGGAAAAGGAGTGCTTCCGATTCACGAACACATCCTTAAAGTTGCCCTTGCCATAGTAGGCTGCCAGCACCAGCGTGGCCGACAATGCCAGCACCAGCACCGCCCATAGGGCCGCAGGGAGCTTCTTTTTTCTTCGTCTCATGCCGTCACGCCCCCCCTCTTGGTGCCGCCCTGGGTCACGATGTACACCACATCCGTCTCTTTCTCCAGCTCGGCCTCGGAGATATTCTCCTTCCAGGTCACCTGCAGCACATAAAAGCGGTAGGCTTCGGTGTTATTGAGCTTAGTGAGTATATCCTTACCGGTTGCCGTGTACTCGTCAAATGCGCCCTTATAGATCTTATATACGCCCCGGTTCAGGTGCGTTTTATCGTAATCTTCGTCCTGTTTCCTCTTCTTACTGTAGGTAACATCCGGAGTCGGACTCTTCGCAGAGTCATAATTAAAATAGCACGCCTTTCCATCCAGGGTCCGCACCTCGTACTCGCTGCCTTTGGCCGCAGCGGTGATGTTCTGCACCGGGTACAGGTTAATGACCATGCCGATGTTCTCCGTGTAGATCACACCCAAATCAAAGTCCTTCACCGCACCCTCATAGGCCGAAGCCACGCAGAACAGGGCGTTATAGGTCTTGTTGATCTGCAGGCCGTCCAGATCGAAGGAGGTCATCTCCCGCAGATTGTCGTCCTTGATGTAAATGATGGGTGGCATTTCAATTTCCAAGTCCCCCGACCGGCTTCGGTTGGCCAGCGCGAACCAGGCAACGGCGGAGATCATCAGCACCCCCGCCATCACCAAGATCAGTAGCATTTTCTGTGAAATTTTCCGCTTCCCGGCTTGCATCGTCTTTTACTCCTCCTGCACGGTCAGGTCAAAGCACATATGCCGCAGCGTGGTGCCGATGATGTAGTCGGCCTTGTTGTAGCCGTCCTCGGACTTTTCGCCGCTTTCAAACATCTCTGACAGGTGTTCCTCGCTGCCGTAATATGCTGCAATCTTCGCCCGGTCTTTCTCGGCAATGAGCGTGCCGCTCGCAAAAATGTCGCTGTACCAGGGCACCCACACCCAGTACACCGTCACCGCCTGCTCCTGCGCAGTGGCTGTCACCTGCTCCGACTGCCCACCGGGTATCCACCCGGAGTAAGTACCGTCCGCATTTTTCTCCCGGAAGAACAGCAGATGTGCGTTGATGTGCTGCAAGGCCTTCTCCCGCATAGCCTCCGTCGTATCGGCGTAGAACCCTTTGTTCTTCGTATCGCCCGGAAAGAATTCGTTGTTCGTCACCGTCAGCACATAAGAGAAGGAAAAGTCCGCCCTGTCCGGATTGTACACATAAAAGGTGAAGCTCCCGGATTCTCCGGGCCGAATGCCTGTCAGGTCCGCGCCAAAGTGCTCCATATCGGCGGAAGGCTGCATCACGGCGATATTCGCCCCGCCTCTGACGGCTCGTATTTCCAGGCTTCCCTTGGCCGACACGCTCATGCCGGTGGCAGACGCCCCAACGCCGTTTGTAAACCAGCTAAAGCCGACACTGGCTGCGAAAACGGCAAAGGCGATCATGGCTGCTGCCAGCAGCAGGCCGACAAAGGCCGATGTTTTCTTTGACACAGGCGTCCCTCCTTTCTCCGTAGGCCGCACCGGTTTCCCTGTAAAAGATAAAACGCCGCAATATCCAGGATATTGCAGCGTGGCTGACTTTCCGAAAAAAGTCCCGATAGCTTTGCGTCACCGCCTCACGACGGTTTTGCCTAAATCATTCAGTTGAATCACCCCGTACACTCGCCCCCCGGGTCAGCTCCGGCTATGGTAATTCGGTTTTGCCTGAAAATTGTAACACATTTCCATCCCTCTGTCAATGCTTTGTTCCCTATCGCAGCAGAATAATACTTTTTTCCTATTTCCTCCGCAGCTCACAGAGCTTCGTATTGCATTTTTCAGAATAACGGCGTAAAATGAAGCAAAATAGATTTCTCAAAAACATGCAAAGGAGAATCGACCATGCAATCTATCTTTGCCAAGCTCCTCTATGAAATGGAAAAGCATCACGACACCGTCCTGGTCACCATCATCCGCGAGTCCGGCTCCACCCCTCGGGGAGAGGGCGCCCAGATGCTGGTAGGGGCCCAGGGTCCTCTGAGCGGCACCATAGGCGGCGGGAATGTGGAAAATCTGTCCATTCTTCACGCCCGGGATCTAATCGCCCAACGCTGCAGTGACCTCCATGAATACCCGCTCCATCGCAGCGATGCCGAGGACATCGGTATGGTCTGCGGTGGGGATGTCACAGCCCTATTCACCTTCATTTCCGGCACGGATGCCGCCTGGGCCGCCCTGGCCGCCGACCTGCTGCAGCATATTGCGGACCGCCGCCCCAGTTATCTGGCTCTGCCCTTGGATGGCACAGTTGGCTTTCTTACGGACGATCCGGAAAAGGAAGGCTCCTTCACCATGCCTCTTTCCATAGGGGAGCGGGCTATACTTTTTGGTGCAGGTCACTGTTCCCTGGCCCTGACCCCGGTGCTGCGTTCCGTGGGCTTCCGCGTCACGGTGTTCGACGACCGACCCGATCTAATCACCCCAGAGCGTTTCCCTGCCGCCGAGCGCCTGATCTGCGGCGATTTCAGCCACATAGACCGCTACCTGAGCTGCAGCGCCGAGGACTATATCGTGGTGATGACCAGCGGCCACACCCATGATTTTATCGTCCAGGAACAGATTCTCCGCCGAAACTTCGCCTATGTGGGCGTCATCGGCTCCCGGGCTAAAACCGCCTCCGTCAATGCCCGCCTCCGGGCCGCCGGAGTCCAGGAATCCGCCATAGCCAGTGTTCACACCCCCGTGGGTGTAGCCATCAAGGCCGTCACCCCGGAGGAGATCGCCGTCTCCATCGCCGGCGAAATGATCTGTGAGCGTGCTCTGCGCCGGGAAAAAGACGGCCCCCGGTACCACGGCTGTCCCATGCACTGAGCGACGGCTGCACTAAAAATGGGGTTGGCCATTCCCGGTCCTAATGCACACCCAACATACTTATTTAAATAATCTTATAGTTTTTTTAAAAAACATTGTTAAAAAAGTTGACAACTCATGTTTTCTGCGGTAAAATACTTCCTGAAATTAACGCCAATGAAAAGGACCGATCCTATACATGAAAAAGCAAAAAGTCTCCGACGCTGTCATCCACCGTCTCCCCCGTTACTACCGCTATTTAGATGACCTGTATAACAAGGGCGTTGTACGCATCTCCTCCAACTCCCTGGGCAGCAAAATGGATATCACCGCCTCCCAGATCCGCCAGGATTTGAGCTGCTTCGGTGAGTTCGGTCAGCAGGGCTATGGCTACAATGTGGCCGAGCTTCGCTCCGAGATCGGGCATATCCTGGGCATCGACAAGGGCCACCGCCTTATCATCATCGGCGTAGGCCATTTGGGCCACGCTCTGCTGCAGAACTTCGACTTTGAAAAGGTCGGCTTCCATGTAGACTCCGCCTTTGATGTCTCCCCCGACCTCATCGGCACCAGCATCCATGCTGTCACCATCCGCTCCATGGACGAGCTGGAGCAGTATATTGCCGACTATCGGCCCGATGTGGCGGTGCTTACCGTTCCCCAGCATGTGGCCCAGCCCATGGCCAGCCGCCTTATCGACCTGGGTATCAAGGGCTTTTGGAACTTCACCAATGTGGAGCTGAGCACGGATAAGCCCGATGTTTTCTTCGAGGATGTTCACTTCGTGGACACGCTCCTGACCCTAAGCTATCGCATTTCCCGGCCCTGACGCACCTTTCCTCCCGCCGTGCATACTATGGATTGAGGCCAGCGACATGGCCGTAAATTTCATAGGGAGGTCACATTATGTGCAATCAGGGGAATAGCTGCTGGATCATCATCTGCGTCATCATCCTGTTCCTGTTCTGCGGCAACGGCTGCGGCTGCGGCTGCAACAACAACCAGAACGGCTGCGGCTGCGGCTGCTGACCGGCGAAACTCCACAGCCAAATAGCTCAATAGCTGAATTATCCCCTCATCCGTTACGGGTGAGGGGATTTCTTTCTTTTAAGTCCGTGCAAAATATGCTATACTTTCAGAAAATGGAGGGCTCGCCTATGGACATACACACACTCAAATCCTATTACAGCCATCATACCCCTACCCTGCAGGATGCCTCCGGCGCCTACGCCGTACTTGTTCCCCTGCTGGAGAAGGAGGATGGGCTTCACCTGCTCTACGAGGTCCGCGCTTCCTCCCTGCACCATCACCGCAGTGAGGTCTGCTTCCCCGGCGGACATATGGAGCCGGGAGAAACGCCCGCCCAGTGCGCCCTGCGGGAAACCAGCGAGGAGCTGGGCATCCCGCCGCACCGTATACAGCTTTTTGGCCCGGCGGACTTTCTCTACCTGCGCTCCGAGGCCCTCATGTACCCGGTGGTGGGTCTGCTTCCTCCCCGGTGCGAGGAAAATCTGACCCTGAATCCTCCGGAGGTCAGCACGGTTTTCACCGTGCCCGTCGCCTGGCTCCTGGAAAATCCCCCTCAGCTTTTCCGCTATCCGCTCCGCCCGGAGGTCGGGACGGATTTTCCCTACGATGCGGTACACACCCCGGCAGACTACGCCTGGGCCCCCGGCAGCATGGAGGTGCCCGTATACCGGGGCCTCCCCTATCCTCTCTGGGGCTTGACCGCCCGGATTACAAGGAAATTTATTGAGGTCTATCAGTCTCTGTAATATCCTTTACTTTTACAGCCTTTTTCCGCTGCAAGCACTGTGCATAGTGGATGCAGATACACACGATAATGCCGATGCCGATGTAGCCGAACACCGGGAACACCGTTCCCACCAGGTTGCCGAAGCCTGCCAGACTGGCCGCCCACACCAGCACCATCAGCACCGCCATGGTGCTCTTTCGGTGTGTATTCAGCACACGAATGTTGCTGTTCATGTACTCCATAAAGGCCACCAACGACGCCAGCGCATTGCTGAACATTCCGAATAGCAGCAGCATCCCGTACACGATGCCCAGGGCCGGGTTCAGCCGGGAGGCCAGGGCCACCATGGGCATCTGGGCCGCCGTGGCGTCCAAATAGCCCGAGAGCGATGTCAGCACGCTTCCGGCCACCACTGCCAGCAGCAGCCCGCCCAGGGCGATGCCGAAAATCGCGGTCTTTCGCCCCTTCAGATACTTTCCCAGGGGCGCCATAATGCCGATGGCCCCCAGCAGATTATAGGCCACATAGGTCAGCGCCGCCACGAACCAGGTGGGCATCAAGGGGTTATTATGCGCCTGCTCCGGCAGGGTCAATATCCCCTCCGTGCCAAACTCCACCCAGCTCATCACCGCGAAGCCCAGGGTGGCAATGACGATAATGGGCACCAGGGCGGAAAACACCTTCATCATGCCCGAAACGCCCAGCAGGGCCACCACGCCCAGCAGTACCACGAACACAGCCGACGCCAAAGCCGACGGCACGGACAAAAGCTGCTCCATGGCCGCGCCTACCCCGGCGGTCATGATGATGACCACACCCAGAAGGAATACATTCAGGATTACCCCGGAGAGCCTCCGCAGAATCGGCACATTCCACGGAATCATGACCTCCTCCACATTTTCCAGCCCCGAGAGCTGCAAAAGCCGCATCATCACAATGCCGAAAGCCACCAGCAGCCCGCAGGCTATCAGCAGCCCCACATATCCCTTCACACCGAATTCGCCGAAAAACTGCCATAACTCCTGGCCGGACACGAACCCGGCCCCCAAGAAACATCCCGCATAGGCCGTGGCCAGTGGGATGATTTTTATTTCCTTCATCTCTCTGCTCCTTAAACAAATTTTAACAGACATTGTATACTATAACAAAGCATTTCTCTTTCGTCAACCCATCTGCCCCCACCCTTTCTTGACATATTTTTTACCAAATCATTCGGTAAAATTTATTGACGCCGTCCCTGAAATACTATATAATCGCCTTGATAAGGAGGCTGATTTTCATGATTAACACCATTCAGGGCATCGTAGACGCCGCCAAAGGCGGTGCCAGCGGTGTCATCGCCGTAGCGGCTGCCCACGATGAGCCCGTCATTGAGGCCGTGGTTGCCGCCCGCCGGGAGGGCATCGCCACTCCCATTTTGGTGGGCCATGCTGACGAGATTCGCTGTATGCTCCGGGAGCAGCACGAGGAACCCGATGCCTATCAGATCGTTCCCGCCGACTCGGATACCGACTGCGCCGCACAGGCCGTGTCTCTCTGCGCCCAAGGCAAGGCTAACTTCCTGATGAAGGGCATCCTGGGCACAGCGGACCTGATGCGCGCCGTATTCAATAAGGAACATGGCCTGCGTACCTCCCACCTAACCACCCACTGTATGTTCTATGAAATTCCCGCTCTGGGCAAGATGCTCATTCTCACTGACGGTGGCGTGAACACCTTCCCCGACCTGGAGAAAAAAGCGGAGATTCTGGAAAATGCCGCCGCTGTGCTTCAGGCCCTGGGCTATACTTCCATCAACGCCGCCTGCATCTGCGGAGCGGAGCAGGTGAATCCCAAGGTCCAATCCACCGTGGATGCCGATGCCCTGGCCAAAATGACGGACCGCTGGGCCAAGTACAATATGCAGGTCTGCGGCCCTGTGGCCTTGGACCTGGCCGTAAGCAAGGAGGCGTGCAAGCATAAGCACTTTACAGCCCCCGGCGCAGGCGATGCCGATATCCTCCTGGTTCCCAACTATGAGGTGGGCAACGGCATCGGCAAGGCCGCCTCTCTCTTCGGCGGTGCCAAGAACGCAGGTATCATCCTGGGTGCGAAGGTCCCCATCGTTCTGGTCTCCCGCAGCGACAGTGCTGAGTCCAAGCTGGCCTCCATCGCCGCCGGCAGTGTGCTGGCTCAGCGGATGCACCTGGCTTAATTTTGAAAAAGGAGAATTCACATGGTCAATCAAACCTTTTATAACTTGGGCACAGCTCCCTCTGTGATCCGTCAGCTCTTCGCCTACGGCCTGGAGCAGGCAAAGCTGGTGGGCCCCGAGAATGTTTTCGATTATTCCCTGGGAAACCCCAGTATCCCCGCCCCGAAGAAGGTCAATGCATCCATCCACAAAATCGTGGACGAGACCGATTCCATCCACCTCCACGGCTACTCCATGGCCCCCGGCTTTGAGGAGCCCCGCCAGGCCATCGCCGACGATCTCTCCTGCCGCTTCGGTCTGCCTGTTAAGGCCAGTGAACTCTTTCTCACCTGCGGTGCAGCTCCGGCCCTCATTTCCGTCATCAAGGCCCTGGTGGTGGACGGTGACAGCGAGATCATGGTTATCGCCCCGTTTTTCCCGGAGTACGCTCCCTTCATCGCCGCCAACGGCGGTAAGATGGTGATGGTCCCGGCGGACACCGAGGCTTTCCAGGTACATTTGGACCAGGTGGAGCAGCGCATCACCCCCCACACCCAGGCCATCATTGTCAACTCCCCGAATAATCCCTCCGGCGTAGTCTATACCGAGGAGACTCTCCGGGGTCTGGCCGCCCTCTTAGAGCGCAAGAGCAGTCAATACGGCCACCCCATCTACATCATCGCCGATGAGCCCTACCGTGAGCTGGTCTACGGCGGTGTAAAGGTCCCCTTTATCCCCAATCTGTATAAAAATACCATTGTCTGCTATTCTTACTCCAAGTCTCTGTCCCTCCCCGGTGAGCGCATCGGCTATGTCTATGTTCCCTCCTTCGCCGAGGACAGCGCCGCCGTTTACGCCACCGTCTCCGGTGCCGCCCGGGCCATAGGCCATGTATGCCCGCCCACGCTGATGCAGAAGGTTGTGGGCCTGTGCGCCCGGGAGCAGCCCGACCTGCAGGCCTACGATGAAAACCGCACCCTGCTGTATAACAGCCTCCGGGAAATGGGCTACGAATGTGCCAAGCCCGACGGTGCCTTTTACCTGTTTGTCAAGGCTCCCGGCGGCGACGCCAATGCCTTCTCCGAAAAAGCCAAGCGGGAGCATAATCTCCTGGTGGTTCCGGCCGACGGCTTCGGCTGCCCGGGTTATTTCCGCCTGAGCTACTGCGTCTCCAATGATATGATTCGCCGCTCCCTCCCGGCCTTCCGGGCCATGATAAAGGCCTACTGTTAAAACGAATAGGAAAAAACTGCCCGCATTCTGCGATTTCGGCACGAATTTGGGCAGTTTTTTCTTGCTTTTCCCGGCGGTACATATTATAATTAATCAGTTATTTTTATAGAAAGGTGATAACCAACATGAGCAAAATCGTTATTCCCGAAGGGTACAAAACACCGCTGTCCGTGTATGAAATGCAGCGCGCCATCGAGTTCATCAAGAGCAATTTCCAGGTCAACCTCGGTCAGGCATTGAATCTGCGCCGAGTGTCCGCCCCTCTGTTCGTCGATGAGAATTCGGGTCTGAACGATAACCTCAATGGTGTGGAGCGCCCCGTCTCTTTCGATATTCCCGATGTGGGCACCACGGCCCAGGTGGTACATTCCCTGGCCAAGTGGAAGCGTCTGGCGCTGAAGAAATATGAGTTCAATGTGGGCAAGGGCCTGTTCACGGATATGAACGCCATCCGCCGTGACGAAGAGGTGGACAACACCCACTCCATCTATGTGGACCAGTGGGACTGGGAAAAGGTCATCTCCCGGGAGGACCGTACCGAGGATTATCTGCGTCAGACCGTACGCGCTATCGTAGGTGCCGTGTGTGAGACCAACGACGCCCTGCAGATCGCCTTCCCCAGCCTGCACACCAAGCTGGACCGGGAGGTTTATTTCGTCACCACCCAGGACCTGGAGGACCGCTGGCCCGATAAGACTCCCAAGGAGCGGGAGGACGCCATTTGCCGGGAGCATCACACCGTTTTCCTCATGCAGATCGGCGACAATCTTAAGCGCTCCGGCAAGCCCCACGATGGCCGCGCTCCCGACTATGACGACTGGGCTCTGAACGGCGACATTCTCATGTGGAACGATGTGCTTCAGCGCAGCTTTGAGATTTCCTCCATGGGCATCCGCGTAGACGAGGATTCTATGCGCTATCAGCTGAAAAAGCGCGGCTGCGAGGAGCGCAGTGCGCTGCCCTTCCACAAGCTGCTGCTTAGCGGCCAGCTCCCCCTGACCATCGGCGGCGGCATCGGTCAAAGCCGCCTGTGTATGCTGATGATCGGCACCTGCCACATCGGCGAGGTCCAGGCCAGTCAGTGGGATAAGGACACGGTAGACGCCTGCCAAAAAGCCGGCATCCTGCTGCTGTAATACTCTGTTAATTGTTGAGCGAGACGATGATTCTATCGTCTCGCTCATTTTTTATTCTATAAAATCACCGGTATCTCCCGATCTATCTCCATTTCCTCCGGTGTAACCCGGCAGCAAAAAGCCCGCACCTGCACGCCCGCCTTCGCCGCCTGGCGCAGAGCCTGGCCAAAAGCCGGGTGCGTCTCGTCGTTGGGAGCAAAATCCAGCACATCCCCCATCTGCACCACGAAAAACGCCGTCGCCCGGTATCCCTGCTCCACTGCCCGTGTCAGTGTGTGCAAGTGCCGCACCCCCCGCTCCGTAGGCGCATCGGGAAAATACACATGTCCGCCGCTCTCCAATGTCACGCCCTTCACCTCTACATAGTGCTTTCCCCGCTCTGTCTCCAGCAAAAAATCCAGCCTGCTATCCTCAAAAAACACCTCCGGCCGCACGCTCACGATCCCCGGCTCCAGATTTCTCGCCCACTCGCCAAAGGCCCGATTGGGCGCCTGCGCATCCATGTTCACCAGCCGCTCGCCCTTCTGCACAGCGATGAGGTCCCAGGCCGTTTTCCGTTTGGCCCCTCTCCCCTTTTCCAGCCAAACCTGCACACCGGGTCGCAGAAGCTCCCGGCACCGACCGGTGTTTTTCACATGGCAGACCACCTCCTGCCCCTGCAAAAGCACATGCGCAATAAATCGATTCGGCCGAGTCAAAAACACCGCCGGCTGTACTTCTTCGTATCGCATTGAGAAAAAAGCCTCCGTATTATTTGCATCTAATAGGGTCACTATAACATAAGATTCTTTAAAAGAAAAGACTTTGTTATTTTTCCAGCAATATCTAAATTTTTTTTAGCTATTCTGTTGAATTTTTAGTTCATTTCTTTGCAGCTATTGAATTTGCACAAGATTTTTGCTACAATGGTCTCAAATTTCGATGTAGGAGGAAATTGCCCATGGATTATTCCAATCTCTTCGTATGCTTAATGGGCATCGGTACGGTGTTTGTCGGCCTGGTCTGCATCATTCTGCTGGTAACACTGATGAGCTATGTCTGCCGCAAATCCGACACCAAGTCTGTCGCCCCGGCCCCCGTGGCCATTCCGACCGATGTGCCTAAGTCCGCCATCCGGCCGGAGCTGATTGCCGCCGTCTCCGCCGCCATCGCCGAGGATATGGGCACCGACATTTCAGCCATCCGTATTATTTCTATGAAACAAATCTGATTTGGAGGATATTATAAATGAAAAAGTACAGAGTGAATGTAAACGGCACCGTCTACGAAGTTGAGCTGGAGGAGATCACCGGCGCCACCGCGCCCATAGCAGCCCCCGCTGTCGCTCCCGCCCCTGCCGCGCCCGTTTCCTCTGCCCCCGCCGGCGGTGAGCAGATCACTTCCCCCATGCCCGGCAACATCCTCAGCGTGAATATCTCTGCCGGCGATACCGTGAAAAAGGGTCAGGTCCTGATGATCCTGGAGGCTATGAAGATGGAAAACGAGATCATGTCTCCCTGCGACGGCAAGGTAGTTTCCGTCAGCGTTTCCAAGGGCGCTGCCGTGGAGTCTGGAACGCTGCTGTGCGTCATCGGTTAAGCGGAGGTCCGCTGTATGGAAGCTATTGCCAATTTCCTCACCAGTACCGGCTTTTTCCAATTTACCCAGGGAGATAACTGGAAATGCCTGGTTATGATTTGCATTTCCTGCGTTCTCCTGTTCTTTGGCATCAAAAAGAAATATGAGCCGCTGCTGCTGGTGCCCATTGCTATCGGGATGCTGGTGACCAATCTGCCCGGTTCGGGTATGTTCCACGAGATTCTCTTTGCCGGCGGCCATGTCCACTGGGATATTTTTCAGGGCGAGCCCATCACGGCCAGTTTCCTGTCCGAGATGCTGAGCAGCGGTGTTTCCGCCGATGTGCTGCAGCCCTATGTGGACTCCCTCTGGACCGCCGCTCAGAGCCTCTTTAATGCTGACACTTTAAGCCAGGCCGCCACTCAAATCGCCGCCTCTACCGGCGACGCGGTGACCTCCCTCTCCGTCCAGGTCCAGACCCTGGTGGCAGCGGAGCAGTTCGCCGCCGCCAGCGGTGTAACGCTCAGCAGCGTTACCGTTTCCGTGGGCCTCATTGATGTCCTGTACCTGGGCATCAAGCTGGGCATCTATCCTTGCCTCATCTTCATGGGCGTGGGTGCTATGACTGACTTCGGCCCCCTGATCGCCAATCCCAAGAGCCTGCTGCTGGGCGCAGCCGCGCAGCTGGGCATCTTCATCACCTTCATCGGCTGCCGTCTCCTGGGCTTCACCGGTGCGGAGGCCTCCTCTGTTGGTATCATCGGCGGTGCCGACGGCCCCACAGCTATCTTCGTCACCGCCATGCTGGCCCCGGTTCTGCTGGGCCCCATCGCCGTGTCAGCCTATTCCTATATGGCCCTGGTCCCGGTGATCCAGCCCCCCATCATGAAGGCTCTGACCACGGAAAAAGAGCGGCAGATCGTTATGAAGCCCCTGCGCCAGGTAAGCAAAAAGGAGAAGATTTTCTTCCCGGTGGTGGTCACCGTGTTTGTTGCATTGCTGGTCCCCTCCGCAGCCCCTTTGATTGCCTGCCTAATGCTGGGCAATCTGGCTAAGGAGTGCGGCGTGCTGGACCGTCTCAGCAAGACCATGCAGAATGAGCTGATGAACATCGTCACCATTTTCCTGGGCATCTCTGTCGGTGCCACCGCCACCGCCGCCACCTTCCTCAGCCCCAAGACCCTGGGCATCCTGGGCATGGGCGTTGTGGCCTTCGCCTTCGGCACCGCAGGCGGCGTGCTGCTGGCTAAGTTTATGAACCTGTTCCTGAAGGAAAAGATCAATCCCCTTATCGGCTCCGCCGGTGTTTCCGCCGTCCCCATGGCCGCCCGTGTCTCCCAGACGGTGGGCCAGCAGTATAACCCCGGCAACTTCCTCTTGATGCACGCCATGGGCCCCAATGTGGCCGGCGTCATCGGCTCGGCCATCGCTGCCGGCGTGCTGATCTCCCTGTACGGTTAAAGGAGGTAAATCACTATGGAATTTTTATCCAATAAGCCCCTGCTGATTACCGATACCATCCTCCGGGATGCCCATCAGTCTCAGGCGGCCACCCGCATGACCATTGAGGATATGCTCCCCGCCCTGGAGGTGCTGGATTCCATCGGCTATTACTCCCTGGAGTGCTGGGGCGGCGCCACCTTCGATGCGTGTATGCGCTTTCTCAACGAGGATCCCTGGCAGCGCCTGCGCACCCTGAAAAAGGGTCTGCCCCACACCAAGCTGCAAATGCTCTTCCGGGGCCAGAATATCCTGGGCTACAAGCACTATGCCGACGATGTGGTAGACGCCTTCTGTCGCAAATCCATTGAAAACGGCATCGACATCATCCGTATTTTCGACGCTCTGAACGATGTGCGCAACCTGGAGCAGGCCATCAAGTCCACAAAGAAATATGGCGGCCAGGTGGAGGCCACCCTGTCCTACACCATCTCCCCCATTCACAACGAGGCCTATTTCGTAAAGCTGGCCAAGGAGCTGGAGCAGATGGGAGCCGATGCCATCTGTATCAAGGATATGGCGAACCTCCTCCTGCCTATGGACGCCTATTCCCTGGTCAAAGCTCTGAAAGAAACCGTTTCCGTCCCCATCCACCTGCATACTCACAACACCTCCGGCACCGGTGATATGACGCTGCTGATGGCGGCCTACGCAGGCGTAGACATCGTGGATACGGCCCTCTCCCCCTTGGCTAACGGCACTTCCCAGCCCGCCACCGAGTCTTTGGTAGCCACGCTGAAGGGCACCGTCCGTGATACGGGCCTGGACCTGGGCAAGATGAGTGAAGCCGCCGTCCATTTCCGTAAGGTGGCCCAGCGTCTCCAGGATGCAGGTATCCTGGACCCCAAGGTCCTGCGGGTAGACACCAATACGCTACTGTATCAGGTGCCCGGCGGTATGCTTTCCAACCTGATCTCCCAGCTGAAGCAGGCGGGCAAGGAGGATAAATATTACGATGTGCTGGCAGAAATTCCCCGGGTCCGTAAGGACTTCGGCTACCCGCCCCTGGTGACGCCCTCCTCCCAAATCGTGGGCACCCAGGCCGTTATGAATATCATCATGGGCGAGCGCTATAAGGTTTTCCCCAAGGAATCCAAGGCCATGCTTCGTGGTGAATATGGCAAGCTGCCCGGCCAGGTCAATGAAGATGTCCGAGCCAAGGCAGGCATTGCCCCCGAGGATGTCATCACCTGCCGCCCGGCGGATCTACTGGAGCCGGAGCTGGAGAAGTACAAAGAGGAGTACAAGGACATTGCCAAGAGCGAGGAAGATGTTCTGTCTCTGGCTCTCTTCCCCCAGGTGGCGTCCAAGTTCATCGCCAACCGCGATAAGCCCGCCGCCCCGGCCGCTCCCGCAGCCGCCCCCACAGACCCCAGCACCCCCCGGGAGCTGTATGTGGAGTATAAATTCTAAATCTCACTTCTTTCTAATTTTTCATCTTTCACCCCCCAATAGCCCAAAGCCGACTTGAATTTTTAAGTCGGCTTTGGGCTTCTATAAATAAAGAAACAGGAGCAAGGCACCGCCGCGCCCTGCTCCTGCTAATCGTTATATTTGAAATTCGCTTATACTTTTTTCCTAAAAATCCAGGGAAGCGCGCCGACTACAAGTGCGGCCACAGCCGACACCGCCGCTTTGAACCCGACCATGTGGGTAATGCATGCAATGAAATATTCTCTCGGCTCTGCGTCCAACTTAAGTCTCATTCCGGGGATCAAAAAACAAACGATCAGATATGTACCAATAAACACAACTAAAAACAACACAGCGGATAAAATCATTCTTTTCATACGATCACACTCCGTTTCCAAGTTTTCGTTTGATACGGACACTAAAAATACGGAATCTTCCAGTACATATATCGTACAGCATTTCCCCGTTTTTTGCAAGGGACAGCCGCATTTATACTGTAAACAGGCTGTAAATAATCCCCTAAAATTGCGTTCTCCGCACCATCAATCAACGCACCCGTAGGGGGCGGCGTCCCCGACGCCCCGCTTCCACGCACCATCATGTCATCCGTAGGGGCGGGGTTCTACCCCGCCCGGTCTTGCACCATACATCTTGTCTCTATGTAGGGGTGGATGCCTCTGTCCGCCCGGTCTTGCACCGTACCATCAATCAACGCTTTCGTAGGGGCCGATGCCTACATCGGCCCGCCCCACCGCACCCCCACAAGAAAAGAAGACGGCCCGCAAGGGCGACTCCTCATAAGGACATCTTGAAAACACCAGATTAAACCGATTGAGA
>OHAU01000446.1_pt1 | contig 58651 bp, 46 predicted proteins | sample 1577181 | NCBI WGS metagenome assembly OHAU01 (sample SAMEA3541472, study PRJEB24748) | human gut metagenome | biome: human gut; feature: human-associated habitat; material: faeces | place: China | collected 2012 | reverse complement strand
AATATTCCACTCCTACAACTTTTAAAACAACTTTCTTATATCGAACTCACGTTATGGAAAATCCACAGAATGATGAGCTTATCATAATGGCAGAAAAGGAAAATGCACCACCAAAAGAACTTGATTTATTTGATTAGGGGGCTTGGATTTCAAAAAAGAATGCGGAATTACCTATATAAAGGCAATTCCGCAAGGATTTATATATTATTTAAGTTTTACCGGACAGCAATAAAATCAATTCAAAAGCTGGAAAGAAAAGAATAAAAAAGCAGTGGAAGAACAGAGAAAAGAAAGAGGAATTACATACTTTTAAGGACACTACCTGAAAACCTATTGTTTGGCATTGCGAAAGTGTAGGTTTTGCAATACCAAAGAGCAGTTATCACTTTTTAATAGAAATCTCTTTACATAAAAGAGGCTGTTTTCTGCCGTTAATGAACTATTTTATATGCGTTCTGGGGCTCCCTATACAGGAACAAAAAATCATTAGCACTGAAATTTTTTATCAAATATGGCTCTTTCTGCGATAGTCTGTTGGTGTTACGCCACACACGTTCTTGAAAGCCCGTACAAAGTTGGGATAAGCATCGAAGCCACATAGGTCTGCTACCTCCATAAAACTTATCTTGGGGTCTTTATCCAATATGTTGCAGGCTTTCCTGATTTTAAGTCGCTGGATATAAATTGATGGTGAATAGCCTGTCAAGGCATTGATTTTGCGATGGAACTGACGGGGGCTCATACACATATACGAAGCAATCACGGAAACATCTGCATCTTTGTTCTTGCTAAGCTGCATATAGACCACACTCGTTACCTTGGTGAGGAAACGTAAATCGGCTTCCTTAGGCGGTTCGATACCTTCTTCCTCTTCTTTCTTCAGTTCTACTGACATTTTTGCGAACTTCTCTTGCAATAACTTTCGTCCTGCCAGCAGCTTCTCTACCCTTGTGCGCAGTTCTTCGGTATTAAATGGTTTAGAGAGATAAGCATCAGCTCCTGCCTCTATGCCTTTTATACGCTCTTCTTCAGTAATCTTGGCAGTTACCACGATGATGGGAATATGATTGATCATTTCATTTCCTCGCACCTGTCGGCACACTTCCAAACCGTCCATACCTGGCATCATCAGGTCGGTGATGATGAGGTCGGGGATAAGGTCTAAGGCCTTTTCCAACCCTTCCTTTCCATTCTCGGCATAGAAAATGGCATATTCGTTGGTAAACAGCGAACCTATGTAGGTTGCAATGTCGTGGTTGTCCTCAATGATGAGCAGACGACAGTCGTTGTCCTTGTCATCACTATCGGCAGGAGTCTCCGTAATTTCGGGCAAGAGTGGTGCATTGACTTCTGCATTGGGGGCTATTTGTTGTTTGTAACGGTTGCGAATAGGCATACTTACATGGAATGTCGTGCCTTTGCCCACTATGCTCTCTACAGTTATCTTTCCATCAACGGCATTCATAATCTGTTTGACAAGTGCCAACCCCACACCCGTACCGATGTTTTGTATATCGTTTTCGTCTTGATAGAATGGTTCGAAGATGTGTGAAACCACTTCCTTGCTCATACCCTTGCCTGTATCGGAAACATCAACGAAGAGTTGTTGATGTTCGCACCATGCAGACACGTTTATCTTTCCATATTCAGGCGTGAACTTGAAGGCATTGGAAAGCAGATTGTTCATAACCTTGACCACATAGTTGGGTACAAAATCCATAATAACTTCGCCTTTGGGGAAGAATTGGAGGTCGATGTTACGACTGCGAGCATAGCTATGATAGCTTTCCACAACCATGGTGAGGTATGCTATAATGTTACCATTCTTCCAATCGGGATTGCCTACAGCAGATTTTATTTTCGATATATCCAAGAGTTGATTAATGAGCATGAGCAATCCGTTTCCTTGCCGTTCTATGGTTTGCGCCTTAGTCTTTACCTCTTCTTTATCAGAGGTTTGCAGTTCATGGCTCAAGCCAAGAATAACGGTAAGTGGTGTTCGGAACTCGTGGGTTATGTTGGTGAAGAAGTTCTCGCGCAAAGCAGACATTCGTTTCAACGCCCGATGGTTGCGTTGGCGCAGTCGGTTGGTATAAAGCACCATTGCCAATATTCCTGCCAAACTGAACAGCACAATTCCAAGAATAATATATCCAATGTAGCGTGTAGTGCGTTCCTCTTCCAAACGGTGGCGGGCTTCATTCATCTGCCTTTCCTGCCTGTGGCGTTCTATTTTCAAACTTGCATTCTGAATACGGTTCACTTTCTCCATATCCAGCACACTATCCTGCATTGCCGTTGCTTTCTCGTACGAAGCCAATGCTGCACGACAATTGCCCTCCTGCTTGTAGTTCTTATAATATAAGGTGTAGATTTCTGCCAAATGTTCCTTAGATTTTATTCGTTCAGCCATTTGCTTTGCTTTTCCGAGATATGCCATAGCCTTGGCATTGTTGCCCGTAGTGTGATAGATTCTAGCAAGAGCAATGAGCGAATTCAGCGCATGCCAGTCGTCTTTCGATGCCTGCATCATCTGATAGGCTGTTTCGTATTCGGTCGTCGCCTTGCCGTATTCCCCCGCTTTCTCGTAGAGCGAACCAAAATAAGTATGACAGAGCGAAATGCCGAGTTCTTTCTCTGCCTCTGTATTGAGTGCCATAGACTTGCGGTAATACACCCATGCCGAGTCAGTCTTTCCCTTGTGCTCGAAGATAGAACCAAGATTAGCATAGTTGATGGCTTGCCCCACCGTGCTGTTCAAGCTTCGTTCGCCCAACAATGCCATACGCAATGCACTGTCGGCTCGCTCATAGTTACCCAATGCCAAGTAGACATTCCCCAGTCCATTGAGCGATACCACGCGGTTCTTCTTGGCGGTGAATGACGTATCGGTACACTCCTCGCTCAGCTTCCATGCGTTGTAATGGTATTCCTGTGCCACGTCGAGCACACCCATACGTCGGTAATCTGTACCGATGTTATTCAATGCCTGCACCAATTCAAGCGTATCGCCGACGCTTTCTGTCTGCTGTTGCCCTTTACTGTGTACACTCAAGGCTTCCTCGAAACGACTTTCGTTGCGCAGAGCCTTGCCCCATTCTCTCAAAGCCACGATGCTGCCGAGCTTGTTCCCCTCACTTTCCATTTGCTTTTGCAATAATGCAAGCGAGTCTATGCCGTGTGCAGAACGGACAATGCTGTCTGTTGTCTTGCGCTCGTCAGGGGTGAAAGATATCGGTTTCTTCCCACACGAAATAAGTAGGAAAAAGGTTGAAATAAACGCTACCCACACACTTAAAAAAGAGTAGCGTCGTGTACGCCAGTTTCTAAAAGGGTTGTAACAAGGTTGTAGAGTGTTTTTTACGTTATGCTTATAATATTGCATAATATGTGATGATTTTTGTTTGTTCATAGAATTGTTTTCATTGTATGTTCAGGCATTCCGACAGTAGAAACTATACGAATGGAATTTGTGCACTTTATGGTATGCAAAGATAGTAAAAACTTTTTAGCCTCCAATAATATTCCAACAAAACTTTCATACGGTATCATACTTTCTCACTGCACCAAAAACAACAAAAGAATGGTATAAAATCTCTTGGAAGCTTGAAAGTTTTCGCTTGTTAAAAAGACGAAAAATATCATTTGTAAAATATAATATATCAATGATTTACCGAAACTATATGTCCGAATATGATAGGTGTGAGGAATTTAAAAAGTCCGATTATGATAGTTTTTTGTCCGATTATGATAGGTGGTTTTATGCTATTCGACCTTAAATTTGCAACATAAATCCAAAAGTTTCAAATAAACTGATAATGAGGAAAAAAGCAGATAACGAACCCTCTTTGGAGCAGATAAGGAACATGAAATTTTCGGAAGAACGTTTCCAACTGCTCGAAACCATTCGCGATATGGTAAGCGACGAGTTCGACCGTCGTAAATTAATAGAAGAGGAAAGTTGTCTACATCTTAAAAATACAATTCATGAGCCCGTAGAGCTCAAGCCAACTGAGAATAAACCAGTGCATCGCATATTGTGGCAGCGACTCGTAAACATATTTAATATTGACAGTTATTCTAATATTCACAGCTTATTTCACAACAAGGACAAACAAGCCACTTAATAACCTATATAAATAAAGCAACGAACGTCAATTCTCTGACATAGCATTACGCTGAAAGGGGGATTCATTATAGAACAAATTTTGTAAAGCAAATAGACAGAAAATATTTAAAAGAGAGTTCTACATCTAATCGAGAAGACTATTAAAACGTCAAGCCGCCTCGGCAGAGAATGCTGGGGCGGCTTTTTATATTGTATAGTTAGTGTAAGTTCAATACTAAGAATTATGCCAGTATTGTTCTTTATAAGAAAAAATATAATTTAATATGCTTATAATTAAAGTGAAGTTTCTTCGTCAGATTCATACATCGAACTTATATTATTCATGAACAGAAAGAGGGAAATAGATATGTAAATATTTTTCACAAACGCCGTCATTACTTAACGTTCTAACCATCAACGCTTTACAAAACCTATTGTTTTGCATTCTAAAAGCGGCTCTTTTGCATGGTAAAAGCGTAGGTTTTGCAACGCAAAACAGCCGCTTTCGCAACGCCAAAACGCAGTTCTCCATTTTTAACAGAATTATCTTTACAAAATTAAACAAAAAAACTCTCACTATTTCATAAGGAAAGTTTGCCAAACAATATCTGAGAGATAGCCTGCTTGACCTGCTTTCTTATGCCGAACTTACATTATTTATTAAGGGAGTCAGGAGGTTGGCTATACTTCGAACACCATTCCTTCGTTGGTGAGGAAGCTATTGGGGAAGATGGCTTTTGCTTCGCTTAAAATAGTGTCTTCGTTAGGGTAACGGGCGGAATAATGCCCTAAAAGCAGCTTGCCTGCAGCAGCGTCTCGGGCTACTGTTGCTGCTTCCTGCGATGTGCTGTGGTAGTAGGTCCTTGCTCTGTCAGTGTGTTCGCTTGTGTAGGTGCTTTCGTGGTAGAGTACGTCTACACCGCTCACCTTTTTATATAGGTGCTTCATGTATCTTGTGTCGGAGCAGTAGGCGTAGCTTCGTGGCTTGTCGGCTGGAGTGGTGAGGCGGCTATTAGGAATGGTTTCGCCGTCGGCAGTAGTCCAGTCTGCTCCTGCCTTTATGTTACTGATTTGGCTGATAGGAATATTATAGTAGTCTATCATATCACGGCGGATATGGGGTGCGGTGGGCTTTTCGCGAAACAGGAATCCGCAGCAGGGTATGCGGTGTTCCAGCGGAATAGTTTCGACGGTCAGACTCTTATCTTCATAGATAACAGCGGTTTCGGTTGTCTCAATGGGGTGGAATGTAACCTTATATCCAAGTCCTTTGCAGAACAGTTCCATTGAGAGGTTGAAGTATTCTTCAAAGTCTTTCGGGGCATATACCTGAAGCGGTGCTGTGCGCCCCGTCATACCGAAAGTGGAAAGCATACCGAAGAGTCCGAAACAATGGTCGCCGTGCAGATGCGAAATGAAGACGGCTTGTACTTTCGAGAAGTGCACCTTCGAGCGGCGCACTTGTATCTGGGTTCCCTCTCCGCAATCTATCATAAAGAACTTGCCACGTATTTCTACTATCTGGCAAGTTGCATTATGATGGAGCGTGGGCAAGGCACTTCCACAGCCTAATATGTGTATCTTGAAAGGTATCACGCTTATTTCTTACGCCCGAATACAAATATTCCGGCCTTGTTTTCAAGCGACATCGTGTCTGCACCGAGTTCTATTACATCGAAGGTATCTCTCGACAGTAGGAGTTTGCCGTTATATATCTTCCACGATGTCCACGCATTGTTTTCTGCCTGAACATTCGATACAACCTCACCACCCTCTTTTATCTCAAAGTTCTTGTCGAGGCTTGTCCAGTTTCCAAGCAGCGACGTTATGTTAATGGCACTACGCAACATCATATCGCCATACTCCTTGTAGGCTATCACGGCAAAGCGGTCGCCGCTGAGCTTGCCTCCCTTCACAACTTCGGTAGTGTCGTTAGGATTCTGGATAATCTCCAATGTGTCGCCCGCATCGGTCAATAGCAATATAGAGTTCATACCACCATCGAGCATTGTGCCGTAAATGGTTGTGTCACCTGCGTTGAGCGAGTCGATATTGTTGGCGTTTGGACTTATCACTTGGTTGGGCTTGCTGTTCTTACAACCTGCAAGAATGGCTGTTATTAGTGCAAGAACAATGATGATTTGTGATTTCTTCATACTTACGATATTGAGTAATTTACTTGTTATTTTCTATCTTCTTTGCTTCATTCCACAAGTTGTCCATTTCGTCTAAAGTCATACTCTTCAGTTCTTTACCGAGTTTCTTTGCTTGTTGTTCAACGTATGTGAAGCGTGAAATGAATTTCTGATTGGTATGTTCGAGCGCATTGTCGGGATTGAGTTTATACAATCGGGCAGCATTGATGACTGAAAAGAGGAAGTCGCCCAACTCTTTGGTGGAGTTCTCCTTGTCTTCTCGTGCCAATTCGGCCTTCAGTTCGTCAAGCTCCTCGCCTACCTTATCCCACACATCTTCTTTCTTTTCCCAATCGAAACCAACGTTTCGGGCTTTGTCTTGTATTCTGTATGCCTTTATAAGACTGGGCAGCGAGTCGGGAACTCCCGACAGCACCGTTTTGTTTCCTTCTCTTTCCTTTTGTTTCCGTTGTTCCCACGTCAATTCAACTTGCGTTGCAGTAGACGGAACGTTGCCATTTGCAGGTGTGGCAGCTTGGTTCTCGGTGTTCAATTCGTCCTTGTAAACAACTTGGCCTTGCTTGTTTATCGCCATATTGTCGTTGGCAACTGCCCACCCTGTCCAATCTATGAAGTCGTGGCGGAACATCAGTTTGTCCGACTGTGCATTGCAAACGTCTGCTATATCGAAATCGTTTGTCTCGCTGCCGAGCAACGCATAGAATACAACGTGCTCCATAACGTCGCCGAGTTCTTTGCAAATGTTCTTCTTGTCCTGCTTCATCAAAGCATCGGCAAGCTCAAATGTTTCTTCTATCGTGTTGGGGCGCAAACTCTCAAAGGTCTGTTTCCTATCCCACGGACATTCCTTTCTCAATCGCTCTTGTATATCGAGCAAACGCTCAAACGCTGCAAGTTTTTCTTCTTTTGTATGCAATCTTATCAAATTTAAAGTTAAAAGAAGTACTGTGTACTGCTAATTGTTATGCAAAGATACAGCTTTCAACTGATTTTTTCGTAAATTTGCATCGTTTTTAAAGATAATAAAGAAATAATAATATACAACGTATGGAATTAGCAAGTAAGTACGACCCACAGAACGTGGAAGCGAAGTGGTATGAGTATTGGCTCAACAATAAACTATTCAGCTCTAAGCCTGACGGACGCGAGCCTTATACAGTGGTTATCCCACCGCCCAACGTAACGGGCGTATTGCATATGGGACATATGCTCAATAATACCATTCAGGATATTCTTGTACGCCACGCACGTATGGAAGGAAAGAACGCTTGCTGGGTTCCCGGTACCGACCACGCCAGCATTGCCACCGAAGCAAAAGTGGTAAACAAGCTCGCACAAGAAGGAATAAACAAAGCTGACCTTACAAGAGAGGAGTTCCTGAAACACGCTTGGGCGTGGACAGACGAGCACGGTGGCATTATCTTAAAGCAATTGCGCAAACTTGGCTGCTCTTGCGATTGGGAACGCACAGCCTTTACAATGGACAAGAAGCGCAGCGAAGGTGTTATCAAGGTGTTCTGCGACTTATACAACAAGGGTTTAATCTATCGTGGTGTGCGCATGGTGAACTGGGATCCAAGTGCAGAAACAGCTCTTTCCGACGAAGAAGTTGTTTACAAGGACGAGCATTCAAAGCTTTATAACCTTAAATACTATATTGCACCCGAAGACCAAAGCAAGGTTGAACGCAAGCACGACGACAATGTGATGCACAAAGACGACAAGGGTTACTACGCTGTTGTAGCCACTACACGGCCTGAAACCATTATGGGCGACACGGCCATGTGCATCAATCCCGACGACGTTAAGAATACTTGGTTGAAAGGACTGCACGTTATTGTGCCATTGGTGGGGCGTTGTATTCCAATCATAGAGGACTCGTATGTAGACATTCAGTTTGGTACGGGCTGTCTGAAGGTTACTCCTGCCCACGACATCAACGACCACGCACTCGGTTTGAAGCACGGCTTGGAAACCATCGATATATTCAACGACAACGGAACACTATCGGAAGCAGCTGGTTTATATATAGGTCAGGACCGTATGGAGGTGCGCAAGCAAATTGCCATCGACCTTAAAACTGCCGACTTAATGGAGAAAGTGGAAGACTACGACAACAAGGTGGGCTACTCTGAACGCACCAACGTGCCTATCGAGCCGAAGCTTTCAACACAATGGTTCTTACGTATGCAGCACTTTGCAGACATTGCACTCGACCCTGTGATGAACGATGAGATAGAGTTCTATCCAAAGAAGTACAAGAACACCTATCGCCATTGGTTGGAGAATATCAAAGATTGGTGCATCAGCCGCCAACTTTGGTGGGGACACCGCATTCCTGCTTACTATTTCAAAGACCCAAACGGCAAGCCTGCAACTGTTGTGGCAGAAACCGACGAAAGGGCTTTGGAACAGGCAAAGGCTATCAATCCAAACATAACAATGGCTGACTTGGAACAGGAAAGCGACTGTTTGGATACATGGTTCTCAAGTTGGTTGTGGCCAATCTCGGTATTTGATGGTATCAACAACCCTGACAACGAAGAAATAAAGTACTATTATCCAACGAGCGACTTGGTTACAGGTCCCGATATTATCTTCTTCTGGGTGGCTCGTATGATTATGGCAGGTTACGAATATCGCCAAACTTTCCCTTTCAAACACGTTTATTTCACAGGCATCGTGCGCGACAATATCGGACGCAAGATGAGCAAGAGCCTCGGCAACTCGCCCGACCCATTAGAACTAATAGAAAAGTATGGTGCTGACGGTGTGCGTATGGGTATGATGCTTTCTGCACCAGCAGGCAATGATATCTTATTCGATGAAAGCCTTTGCGAGCAAGGACGCAACTTCAACAACAAGATATGGAATGCCTTCCGCCTTGTTCAAGGTTGGGAAACAGCAGACATAGAGCAGCCCGAAGCTAACAAGATAGCCATCAAGTGGTTTGATGCAAAGCTCAAAGAAGTGGACGCCGAAATGGAAGAACAGTTCAAGAGCTATCGCATATCAGAAGCCTTGATGACAGTTTACAAGCTTTTCTGGGACGAGTTCTCAAGTTGGTACTTGGAAATGATTAAGCCTGAATATGGCAAACCCATCGACAAGCAGACCTACGACGCAACGCTTCGCTTCTTCGACACCCTCTTGAAGATGCTCCACCCATTCATGCCGTTCATTACAGAAGAACTTTGGCAACACATCTTCGACCGCAACGAAGGCGAAAGCATTATGTTGGAGAAACTCGAATTGGCACTTCCTACAGACGAAGAAAAGGCTTTAATTGCCGAAATAGAGAATATGAAGCAGATAGTTGGCGGCATTCGCACCGTTCGCAACCAAAAGAACATTGCTCCAAAAGTATTGCTTTCTTTAGAGGTTGTGGGCAGAAACAACTACGAGGCTTACAACTGCGTGATTGCGAAGATGGCTAATCTCGAAAGCATCAATGTTGTAGACGAGAAGAGTTCTGACGCTTCTGCCTTTATGGTGGGCACCGATGGTTTTGCCGTTCCGCTTGGAAACTTGATTGATGTAAAGGCTGAAATCGAGAAATTAGAAAAGGAACTTGCGCACTTGGAAGGTTTCCTGAAAGGTGTAAAAGCAAAGCTCTCAAACGAAAACTTCGTGGCGCACGCTCCCGAAGCTGTGATTGCTAAGGAACGCAAGAAGCAAAGCGACTCGGAAGAGAAGATTGAAACTATCAAGGCAAATATAGAAGAACTACGCAAGAAGTAAGTTTCGTTTTCGCTGAAACAATATATACGCATACGATTTCTACAAAGTTCGTATCGTAATAAACAATAAAAACGGAGAAGTTCAAGTTTAAACTTCTCCGTTTTTTATTTATACTTGTTTGTCAATCTGCTTACATCATGCCTCCCATACCTGGATTTGCTGGCATAGCTGGAGTTTCTTCAGGTTTATCAACAACGATACATTCAGTTGTGAGGAACATACCAGCGATTGAAGCTGCATTTTCCAAAGCTACACGAGAAACCTTAGCTGGGTCGATAACACCTGCTGCACGCAAGTCTTCGTATTGGTCGCGACGAGCGTTGTAACCGAAGTCGCCCTTGCCCTCGCGTACCTTATTGACAACTACTGCACCCTCACCACCAGCGTTATAAACAATCTGGCGAAGTGGTTCTTCGATGGCACGGCAAACAATATTGATACCTGTCTGCTCGTCAGGATTTTCGCCTGTAAGGTCTTTCAAAACCTCTTGAGCACGGATATAAGTAGTACCACCACCTACAACGACACCTTCTTCGGTTGCTGCACGAGTCGCACAGAGCGCATCGTCTACGCGGTCTTTCTTCTCTTTCATCTCTACTTCAGAGTTGGCACCCACGTAAAGCACTGCAACACCACCAGCAAGTTTTGCCAAACGCTCTTGTAGTTTCTCCTTGTCGTACTGGCTCTTTGTGTTCGCAATTTCGCTCTTAATAGCATTCACACGCTCTGCAATGCTTTCCTTAGAGCCTGCGCCGTCTACGATTGTTGTGAAATCCTTAGAAACGGTAACCTTTTTAGCTGAACCCAACATTTCGAGTGTTGCCTTGTCGAGTGTCAAACCCTTGTCTTCGCTGATAACAACACCGCCTGTCAATACAGCAATGTCTTCGAGCATAGCCTTGCGACGGTCGCCGAAACCCGGAGCCTTGACAGCACAAATCTTCAAGCCACCACGCAAACGGTTTACTACCAGTGTGGTCAAAGCCTCTGAATCAACATCTTCTGCAATAACCAACAATGGGCGACCGCTTTCAGCAGCAGGTTGCAAGATAGGCAAGAAATCCTTTACGTTAGATATCTTCTTCTCGTAAATAAGGATATATGGGTTCTCCATAAGAACTTCCATCTTATCGGTATCTGTTACAAAATAGCTTGAAAGATAACCACGGTCGAACTGCATACCTTCAACAACGTCGATGTTAGTGTCGCGGGTCTTGCTCTCTTCGATGGTGATAACACCGTCTTTCGATACCTTGCGCATAGCGTCAGCAAGCAACTTACCAATTTCAGGGTCGTTGTTGGCACTTACGGTTGCTACCTGTTCTATCTTGTCGTAGTTGTCGCCAACAATCTCGGCACTTTCCTTAATGAAGTCTACAACTTTATTGACAGCCTTGTCGATACCACGCTTCAAGTCCATTGGATTGGCACCAGCAGCCACATTCTTCAAGCCTTCTGTAACGATAGCCTGTGTCAGAATGGTTGCAGTAGTTGTACCATCGCCTGCGTCGTCGCCTGTTTTGCTTGCCACACTCTTAACGAGCTGTGCGCCTGCATTCTCGAAACTGTCTTCAAGTTCTATTTCCTTTGCTACCGTAACACCGTCTTTTGTGATTTGAGGAGCACCGAACTTCTTTCCGATAACTACGTTTCTACCCTTAGGACCTAATGTAACTTTTACTGCATCAGCAAGTTGGTCTACACCGCTCTTGAGCAATTCGCGGGCGTCTTTGTTGAATTTAATATCTTTAGCCATTTTTGTTTGTCTTATTTTATGTTTTCTGTTTTTCTATGTTTTATTTGTTGCGATGTTCTCATACAGCCCACTCCTCTATATATAATAAGGTGTAAATGCACAGAGAACGCTCACTTTTATTTTTTATTCTACAACAGCAAGAACGTCGCTTTGACGCATCATAAGATACTTCTCGCCATCGTTTTCGATTTCGGTGCCAGCATACTTGCCATAGAAAACTTCGTCGCCGACCTTCAAAATCATATCTTCATCTTTTGTACCGTTACCAACAGCAACCACCTTGCCACGCTGTGGCTTTTCTTTTGCTGTGTCGGGAATAATAATTCCACCTACTTTCTGCTCCGCTTCGATTGGGAGAATAAGCACTCTGTCTGCTAATGGTTTAATTGTCATAATTGTTTATATTTTTAATTTTAAGTTTTCAAGCATATTGAAACACGCATTCTGCGCATTCGCCAATCAATATACGAAAACCGTGCCAAAAAAGAAATAAGACGAAAACAGCAGGGCGAAAATGCAAGATATATTCTTTGACGAAGCAAAAGCGGCGTTTTCGCTTTGCAAAAGAGCCGCTTTTGGACGGTAAAACAGCCGCTTTTACCTTGCAAAACCTACGCTTTTGAAACGCCCTTATAAACATCTGATTATCTGATAATTACAGAGTAGGTTTTTAAAGAAATATTGCTTTAAGCATTATACCTACATTTATACCCTATTGGAAAAACCGCAACACAGCATTAAGGCACAAAAGAGAAATGTAGAAACAAAAAGAAATATCGGGCGAAAAGGATAGGATTGCATTAAAAAAAGCTACTGACAGTATTGTCAGTAGCTATATGTCAGAATTGGCAGAAATACCTTCTAATGCGGAAAGGAAACTACGATTTAGTGTTTTGGTAAACATAACTGCCTTCCATATATATGTATTCTTCGGCAATAAGTTCTTCTAAAGTTGCACGCAATGTGTCTTGATTGGTTACAGAAGCATTGGTATCCATTCCTTTCAGTTCAGTAATATGGTGCTTCTTGCCGTCTGCCAACAAGTCGAGTATGGTTTCACGCAGCGACTTTTTCAGTTGTTTGTTCTCGCCTTTATACGACAGACAAACGTCGCAACAAGCACAGTCGGTGCTTCGGTCTTCGCCAAAATAGCGCAAAAGCTGTCGGCTGCGACACGTATAGTCGTTTTGTATGTAATTTATCATCGCCGCTATGCGTTCCTCAAACTTTTCCTTTCGGTCTTCGTAAACGGCTTTTGAAATAACCAATTCTTCGCTATCAACACGGTCTTGAAGATACTTTATGACGGGAATATTCTTGCGCGGAATGAAGTTTATAATTCGTTTCCTACTAAGATTTTGCAGTATATGGTAGGTTTCGTTTCTATCCAAACCCACTACATCGGCTATATAGCTTTCGTCGATATAGCGATAATCCGTGAACAAACCCGAATAGTTGCGCAGCAATGCCGAAATTACCTTTTCTTCTTCGTTGCTCTGTTCGCCTAATCTGTATAGCTCATCGCGCGACAGAATGAAGTGTATACGTGCCTTGCTGTCGGGGTCTGGTTCGTAGTCGATGTATCCTGCACGGGTCAATATCTGCAAAGCTGCATTGACTTGGATAGGAAAATGGTGGAAATAGATGCAGAACTTGTCAATAGGAAACTCGAAAGTGGCATCTCTCCCACTCTCTACGCCTATCTGATAGAAGTACGCCAAATGTTCGTAAACAGTACGGATTTCTTCTTTTGTAGGGAAATTTTCTTTTACTCGCTTTCGTAAATTGCGCTCATCGTTGCCCTGTGTGTGGAGCAAAATGGCATACGACCTTTTGCCGTCTCTGCCTGCTCGCCCCGCTTCTTGAAAGTAAGCCTCGATGGAACTGGGTGGGTCGAGGTGTATTACCAAACGAACGTTGGCTTTGTCGATACCCATTCCAAAAGCATTGGTAGCTACAATGACACGGATTTCGTTGGCTTGCCACGCATTCTGGCGCTTGTTCTTGTCGGTGTTTTCCAATCCTGCGTGGTACCACGTTGCTGAAACACCATTCTTAAGTAAGAACTCTGCTGCTTCCTTTGTGCGCTTTCTGCTACGGCAATATACGATAGTCGAGCCGTCTACCGACTGCAGAATATGAAGCATTTCGTTGAACTTCTCTTGTGTTGTGCGCAGGACGTAAGAAAGATTCTTACGCTCGAAACTCATTCGAAATACATTCTCTTCGGCAAATCCAAGTCGGAACTGAATGTCCTTCACAACTTCTGGAGTAGCAGTTGCCGTAAGGGCAAGCACTGGAACATCGGGAAGTAGCTTCCTAATGTTCATAATTTCGAGATAGGAAGGGCGGAAATCGTAGCCCCATTGGCTGATACAGTGGGCTTCGTCTACGGTGATGAAGCTCACCTTTATGTGTTTTAGTTTCGCTTGAAACAGTTCGGAACCAAGGCGTTCGGGCGATATATAGAGCATCTTTATACCGCCAAAGATACAGTTTTCGAGCGTTGAGATAATCTCATCGCGCGACATACCCGAGTAGATTGCTGCTGCCTTGATGTGTCGCTGGCAAAGATTGTCTACTTGGTCTTTCATCAACGAAATTAAAGGAGTGATGACAATGCACACTCCTTCTTTTGCCAATGCAGGCACTTGGAACGTAATAGATTTTCCGCCACCCGTAGGCATCAGTCCCAACGTGTCTTTTCCTGCACCAATGCTCTCTATAACTTTGCTTTGAATACCTCGAAAATCGGGATAGCCCCAATATTTATGAAGGATTTCCTTGTAAGTCATAACAAAACCGTTACGCAGCTAAACTTATTTGTCTATTCGTTTTCCGAAGGGCGAATGCCTTCTATCTGAAGTTGAACGGCACCACGCTTGAACACATTATCTTCTATTGTGTAAACAATATCGAACGAGCGTTTCGACTTTATATAGCGTGCCGAACGACTTTGTCCGAAAGCAATGCCATTCATAACGTTGTTCGACTTTGAATCGACAAGCTCCAACTTAATGTGCTTTTGCTCTCTACCCACGACCTTGCTGGTACCGAAATCGAACACTTCTTTCGTACAGAACAACGGCTTTACGTTCTCTGGACCAAATGGCGCAAAGCGTTTCAAGTCGTTATGGAACTTCTTGGTGATGTCTTTAAAGTCTATAACGGCATCAATATCCAAAGTTGCCTCTGTCTGATAAGGTTCAATATGTTCATCAACATACTGTTGGAAACGGTTTCGGAACTCCTTTACATTTTCCCATTTCAGTGTTAAGCCTGCTGCATAGGTGTGCCCACCGAAGTTGGTAAGCAGGTCGCTGCAACTCTCAATAGCAGAATAGAGGTCAAAACCTGCTGCGGTTCGTGCCGAGCCTGTGGCTAAATCGCCTTCTCGGGTAATGACTATGGTGGGACGATAGTAAATTTCCGTGAGGCGGGAAGCCACGATACCAATGACGCCTTTCTTCCAATGTTCATCGTAAAGTACAATGCTGTTTTGGTGTTTCTGGCTTTCAAGTCGCTCAACAATTTGGTTGGCTTCCTCGGTCATCTGCCTATCTACATCTTTTCGCTTATCGTTGTATTTGTCAATATGCTTTGCTTCCAACAGTGCAGTAGCCAAATCACGTTCCACAAGTAGGTCTACACTTTCCTTTCCGCTCTCCATACGACCGCTGGCGTTAATGCGTGGACCTATCTTGAAGATAATATCGCTCATTGAAATTTCCCTTCCGCTGAGTCCGCAAATATCTACAATGGCTTGCAAGCCCACACTTGGATTTTGATTTAGCTGTTTTAAGCCGTGGAAAGCAAGGATACGGTTTTCGCCTACAACAGGGACAAGGTCGGCAGCAATGCTCACAGCGCAGAAATCGAGCAGCGGAATAAGCCGCGAAAACGGTATATTGTTATTCTTGGCAAAGGCTTGCATGAACTTGAAACCTACACCGCAACCACACAAATCCTTAAATGGAAAGCTGTCATCAGCACGTTTCGGATTTAATATAGCTACTGCTGGAGGCATATTGTTATCAGGGACGTGGTGGTCGCAGATAATGAAGTCAATGCCTTGTTCCTTTGCATAGCTTATCTCTTCGACTGCCTTTATACCGCAATCGAGTATGATGATGAGTTTCACTCCACTTTCCTTTGCAAAGTCTATTCCCTTTTTGCTTACACCATACCCTTCGTCGTAACGGTCGGGAATATAGTAATCTATATTAGAATAGAACTGCCGCAGAAATTTATACACCAATGCTACTGCCGTGCAACCGTCTACGTCGTAATCGCCGTAGACCATAATGCGTTCCTTGCGCCCCATTGCATCGTTCAATATATCGACTGCAATATCCATATCTTGCATTAGAAACGGATTGATAAGGTCGGAAAGCTGTGGGCGAAAGAAACGTTTTGCCGCACTTTCGGTTGTTATTCCGCGCCTTATGAGCAACGAGGCAAGAATAGGACTAATACTGAGTTTCTCTCCCAATTCCTTTGCTGCATTTGTCTGTTCAGATGTAGATGGTGTGTAGTTCCATTTTAATTGCATCTTTATTGTTTTTATTTCTGCTTGTAAAGGTACAAAAAAAAGCGTAAGTCTCAAAAAGACTTACGCTTTTTTAATTCTATATTACCATATTAAAGTCTTGACAAAACTTTAACAAGGCATAATAGTTGGCTTTAAATTACAAGCCCATTTTTGCGCGAATATCTGAAGGAATGGCATTCTTATTAACCATGTAGTCCATTGTATTTGCAGCAATGAAGTCCTTGGTCATATACCAAATACCTTTGTACTTGCCAGTTTCGCCCCAAGAGTTCTTAACCATATAGTACTCTTTGCCGAATTGGTCTTTAGCAATACCGAAAATAAGCATACCGTGGTCATCGGTAAGTTCCCAAGTATCGTAACGCTCTTGACGCATTTCCTGTGTAGGAGTAATTTCTGGAACCTTTGCACCGAGTTCGTCGATGAGGCTGCGTTGTTTTGCAGGAGAAAGACCCAACCAACGTGCCATATCGCTACCTTGGAGGCTCTGAACCTTGTTGCCGTCTACCATATATGCAAGACCGTCGCGTGTGAAACCAGGTTCGCTAACATCGCCACCCCATGCTACACAGTAACCGTTCATCACTGCGTTGTCGATAATCTTCATCATTTCGTCCATAGGTACGTTATGAGACAATGGCAGACGCCAGTTGTCTTGTACTTCTACTGCAAATGAAGTATAGAATGGGTGGTGTGTATAAGAAGTAACGGTTACATAGTCGCTCCAATTCAAGCCGAGGCTTGCAGCAAACTGCTTCGGAGTATATGTCTTACCTTCGTATGTGAAAGACTCTGGGCACTTACCGAGGTAAGCATCGATGATGCCTTGAAGTCCCACCTTCCATTGGTTAGAGATTTTGCTTGCCTTATTTCTTGCTATTGCATTTACGTATGGTTCCATTAAAGAGAAGAACTCATTGAAGTTAAACAATGAATCGCCTGTCAAAGAACCAGGGAAAGGCATCGCACCTTCTGGGCAGATACCATAGTTTTCAAGACAATAGAGAGGGTCGTAGCAAGAACCGCCTTGAGCGAATTGAGCATCACCGTGCATACGAACTACCTGAATAGCACGATCCATATAAGTTTTGTTTGCAACAAAGCTCTCGCAAAGGTCATAAGTCTTACCCGTTGCTTTCAGGATTTCTGCTTCAAAATAGCTCAATGTAGAATAATCCCAACACGTACCTGAACGGTTTTGGTTCTTAATGCTTGTGATAGGATTTTTCTTAATCACTGTGAAGACAGGACTGTTGTCTACTTTCTTTGCTTCCTTCTTAGAAGCTGCGTTGGCACCAGCTGCAATAACAGCAAAAAGTGCGAGCACTAAAATTTTTTTCATAATTCTAAAATGCTTGCCAGTTTAGTTTATACTCTGGCTCTCTTTAAAAATTTAAGTTGTTAATAATATTGATGTTGTTCTCTTTATTTCTGTATTAAGCATTCATAAATGCTTCTATATCCTTTGCGTGATAAGGAATGAGTTCTTTACCAATGAAGCGGCAACCGTTGGCTGTGATAAGTATATCGTCTTCTATACGAATACCGCCAAAGTCCTTATATGTATCGAGTTTATCAAAGTTCAAGAACTCTGCACAGTGCTTCTTGGCACGCCATTCATCGATAAGAGCAGGGATAAAGTAGATGCCTGGTTCGTCAGTTACAACAAAACCTTCCTGCAAACGGCGTCCCATACGCAAGCAGTTTGTTCCGAACTGTTCGAGGTTAGGACGAGTTTCTTCGTCGAAACCTACGTGAATCTGACCAAGAGCTTCCATATCGTGAACATCGAGTCCCATCATATGTCCCAAACCGTGAGGCAAGAACATAGCGTGAGCACCTGCTGCAACAGCTGCATCGGTGTCGCCTTTTGCTAATCCAAGTTCCTTCATGCGCTCAAAGATGATACGGCAAACAGCAAAGTGCACGTCAGCATACTTAACTCCTGGTTTTGATAACTCAAGAGCTGCATCGTGTGCTTCTACTACTACATTATATATATCAAGCTGACGCTGTGTGAACTTGCCATTTATAGGGAATGTTCGTGTATTGTCAGAGCAATAGTGGCTCATTGTTTCTCCACCACAGTCGCACAATACGAGTCTGCCATCTTCCAATTCTGCCATTGAAGGATTGCCGTGCATGATTTCGCCATGCTGTGAGTAGATGATAGGGAAAGACACCATTGAGCCATAAGAATTGGCAATACCTTCTATCTGACCTGCTACATACTTTTCTGTAAGTCCTGGCTTTGTGATGCGCATTGCTGTCGTGTGCATCTTGTAACCTATGACAGCAGCACGTTCGAGTTCTTCTATTTCTTCTGCAGTCTTTACAGAACGCATCTTAACAACTGCGTTGATAAGTTCAAGACTTGCTTCTTCTTTCTGCTGATTAGGGTGAATGCCGAGCAAATCGCTAATCTGAATCTTAATATCAGCACGATAAGGAGGCAAGAAATGTATTTTTCTGTTAGATGCTTTTGCCTTGTCGCAGATATTCTGCAATTCGCTCATAGGTGCAGAATTGACAACTCCAACCTGAGCAGCAAGGTCGCTGACAGCATCAACACTTCCAAACCATACGATGTCTTCGATGTCAATGTCATTTCCTATCAGCATTTCTTTGTCTTCATTGACGTCGATAACGCCAACAAGACCATCGCGCTGCTGACCGAAATAGTACAGGAACGATGAATCCTGGCGGAAAGGTGAATACCCATTCGCTGGTGAATTAACTGGAGACTCGTTGTTGCCAAACAAGAGAATAATGCCGTCTTTCACAAGCTTTTTAAGCTCGGCGCGGCGGGCTATGTACGTTTCTTTATTAAACATATTTGCTTTCATATATTAGTTTAGCTGCAAAGATAATAAAAATTCCCATAAATTCAGTAACTTTGCACTGTTTTTATTAAGTTTTTTAATGGAATTCGATATAAACACAGGATTAGTATTGGAAGGTGGGGGAATGCGAGGAGTATTTACCTCTGGCGTTTTGGACGCATTTATGAAACACGATCTCTACTTCAAGTATATTGTTGCAGTTTCTGCTGGAGCTTGCAACGGACTTTCGTATATGAGCCGACAACCACGCAGGGCAAGGGTTTCAAACATTGATTTGCTTGCAAAGTACGACTATATAGGCTTCCGCCATCTTGTTACGCAAGGCTGTATATTCGACCCGGAACTTCTTTACAAGCGTTTCCCCTACGAGATTATTCCTTACGATTACGACACTTATTTCGAGAAAACAAGTTTAGGCTATACGTTTGAAATGGTTACCACCAATTGCGAAACAGGCAAAAGCGAGTATTTGCAAGAGTGCAGTGGCAACAGACATAGGCTCAATGAAATTGCTCTTGCATCGAGTAGCTTGCCATACGTTACCAAAATAGTAGACATAGACGGTGTTCCTATGCTTGATGGTGGTATAGTAGATTCCATTCCACTTATGCGTGCCATAGCAACGGGGCACAACAGAAATGTTGTTGTTTGCACACGCAACAAGGGTTGGCGTAATACGGGAACGGATTTAAAGATTCCAAAGTTTATTTACAAGAACTATCCGCGCTTGCGTGTTGCGTTAAGCCACAGAATAGAAGCCTATAATCGGCAATTGGAAATGATTGACGAATACGAAGAACGAGGTGAAATAAAAGTATTGCGCCCCATTAAACCTGTTGAAGTGGGGAGAATGGAAAAAGACATAGAGAAGCTGGAAGCTCTCTACAAAGAAGGATTTGATATTGGCGAAGACTTTTGCAAGTCTATAACTTCCAATGACTTGATTGCTAAATAAAACTACTTCAATAAATCGGGACGCAAGCGTTTTGTTCTTTCCATTGCTTGGTCGAACTCCCACTGATTAATTTTTGCTTCGTGTCCGCTCAACAATATCTCGGGCACCTCCCACCCTTTATAGTTTCGCGGACGGGTATAGATAGGTGCAGAAAGCATATTGTCTTGGAAACAATCGGACAATGCACTTTGCTCATCACCAATTACGCCTGGTATGATACGTACCACAGCATCGGCAATAATGGCTGCCGGAAGCTCGCCACCTGTAAGTACAAAGTCGCCTATCGATATTTCTTTTGTTATCAGGTGGTCCCTCACTCGTTGGTCTACTCCTTTATAGTGTCCTGCCAGTATTATAAGGTTGCCGCCCAACGATAGCTCATTCGCCATTTTTTGGTTGAATTGCTCTCCATCGGGCGATGTAAATATCACCTCATCGTATTCCCGCTCTGCCTTCAAGGCACTGATACAACGGTCTATGGGTTCTATCTGCATAACCATTCCCGCTTGTCCGCCAAAGGGATAATCGTCTACGCGATGCCACTTGTCTTGGCTGTAGTCACGGAGATTGTGCAATCGCACTTCTGCTAAACCTTTTTTTTCTGCTCGTGCCAGAATGCTTTCGTGAACAAAGCCTTCAAGCATTTCGGGCAATACTGTAATTATATCTATTCTCATATTGTAAGTACAAAGTTACCAATATTTCCAATAAAAGGTACAAGCATTAAGTTTTTTTTGTAACTTTGCAGGCAATTTCTAATGCAAATTTAAAATACTTATGAAAAAAATCTTTTCCCTCGCCATTACTTTTATGGCAGCTTTTACAAGTGTTCAGGCACAAAACGTGCAACTGCACTACGACCTTGGTCATAATCTTTCAGACGATTTAAAGGGTCGCCCTGCCGTTACAACCACTGTAGAAATGTTTAAACCCGACAAATGGGGTTCGACTTTCCTTTTCACCGATATTGATTATAAAAACGACGGAGTAGTCGGTGCTTATTGGGAAATTGCCCGAGAATTTGCTGTTTCTAAGAATAAGCGTTGGGCAGCCCACATAGAATATAATGGTGGAGCTACTACTGGTGAGCTTCCAGTGGGTTACTATGGCAACCGTTTCCAACACGCTGCACTCGTTGGTGGTGCTTGGAACTGGGCTAATAAGGATTTTTCAAAGACTTTCAGCGTACAACTGATGTATAAGTACACTTTCAAGAACAAGCACCTCGGTGCACACCCATTCAGTGGTTTCCAACTTACTGAAGTATGGGGCTTAAACTTTGCCAAGGGTTTGTGTACTTTCAGTGGCTTCTGCGACTTATGGTACGACCCGAATGTCAGTGGCAAACTCATTTTGTTGTCTGAACCACAATTTTGGTTTAACCTAAATACGCTGAAGGGTATGAACGGTGTAAACCTTTCGTTGGGTACTGAAGTAGAAATCAGCAATAATTTTGTTTGGAACAATAAGGGTAAGAACAATAAGTTCTACGCTATTCCTACTATTGCAGCAAAGTGGACATTCTAAATCCCTGTTCACTTCTTCAACTATTTTCTATCTGTTAAATCTGTTTGCCTCAGATAGAATTTGGGCTGAGCTCCTTGCAAGGAACTCAGCCCTTTTTATATTCGTTAAATAGTTATCCTATTTGCTTTCACTACTTATTTTATAAACGGAAGGGGAGCATAAAAGTGTAAAGAATTATCGCAAGCGCAACTACTACCTAACAACCTTGTTATCAACGCATTACAAAACCTATTGTTTTGCATTCCAAAAGCGTAGGTTTTACACGGTAAAAGCGGCTGTTTTGCGTTGCAAAACAGCCGCTTTCGCAATGCCAAAGCGCAGTTATCACTTTTTAACGGAATTATTTTTACAGATTTAAATGGAAGAGCTCTCACAGTTTTATTAAAGGAAAGCTTGCTGAAAGAACCTACAAGATTGCTTGCACAACCTACTTTCTTGTACCGAACTAACATTAGCTGAAGGTTTAAGAGTCTTTTCCAGTTCCCTTAAGCGCCTCTTTAACTACGCACATTCGTACTTACAACTACCTTTAGTATCTACAAATTATTTGTAGATAATTTCTCTGCAAGGTATTTTCCCGTTAAGCTATCCTTGTTGTTGGCTATCTCTTCAGGGGTGCCAAATGCAACGAGCTTGCCACCATTATCGCCTCCATCAGGTCCAATGTCGAGAATGTAGTCTGCACACTTTATTACATCAAGGTTGTGTTCAATAACAAGCACCGAATGTCCCTTTACTATGAGTGCATCAAAGGCTTTCAGCAAGCGTTTTATATCATGGAAATGTAAACCTGTTGTTGGCTCGTCGAAGATGAACAGCGATGGCTCCTGTCGTTCCTTGCCTATAAAATAAGCAAGTTTTACACGTTGGTTTTCGCCACCCGAAAGTGTAGAAGAACTTTGTCCCAACTTAATATAGCCCAACCCTACATCTTCCAATGGCTGCAAGCGAGTAACGATTGTTTTCTGCTTATTGGCGGTAAAGAACTGTATTGCTTCGGAAACCGTCATATCCAACACGTCGTTAATATTTTTCCCTGCAAAGGTAACATCAAGGATTTCTCGCTTAAAGCGTTTGCCATGACATTCCTCACATTCCAAAACCAAGTCTGCCATAAACTGCATTTCAATGGTTATTACCCCTGCACCTTTACATTCTTCGCATCGTCCGCCATCTGCATTGAACGAGAAGAATTGAGGGGTGTAGCCCATTTGTTTTGAAAGTTGCTGCTCTGAAAACAGCTTTCTGATTTCGTCGTATGCCTTCACATAGGTTGCAGGATTGGAACGCGAACTCTTCCCTATCGGGTTTTGGTCTACAAATTCCACGTGCACTATCTGCTCCAAATCGCCTGTAAGCGAAGCATATTCACCAGGCAAATCGGTTACTTCATCAAGGCGACGCTTCAATGCGGGATAGAGTGTTCCTTTTATAAGCGACGACTTTCCACTTCCACTGACACCTGTTACAACAGTAAAGACATTGAGCGGTATTCTGGCATCTAACCCTTTCAGGTTGTTCATTCGGCAACCTTTTATTTCAACAGAAAGATTCCAAGGGCGACGACTCTGCGGCACTTCAATGGTTTCTGCAGCGGTAAGATACTTTATTGTGTATGAATCGGCATGAGCTTTCAACAAGTCTGCCTTGTTTGCATCGTTGATTTCAGGCACGATACCATTATATACTATATGCCCACCCAAGCGTCCTGCATCGGGACCGACATCAATAAGATAGTCTGCCGAGCGTATTATCTCTTCGTCGTGTTCCACCACAATTACAGTATTTCCGATGGCTTGCAACTCTTTCAAGACGTGGATAAGACGGTCGGTATCGCGACTATGCAGTCCGATACTTGGTTCGTCCAAGATGTAAAGCGAGCCTACCAACGACGAACCTAACGATGTTGTAAGATTGATGCGCTGACTTTCGCCACCACTGAGACTGTTTGATTGGCGATTCAGTGTAAGATAGCCAAGTCCGACATCTACAAGGAACTGAATACGGTTGGTTATTTCCAACATCAACCGTTTACTAATGTTTCTCTCTTGTTCCGTCAGGTCTATATTGTCGAACCATTTTTTCAGGTTTATAATCGGCATTTCCACCAAATCGGTGATAGCCTTTCCAGCTATTTTCACCCAAGTCGCTTCCTTTTTCAATCGCCGTCCGTGGCAATCGGGGCAGATAGTCTTTCCTCTATATCGGCTCAAGAGGACACGATACTGTATCTTATATTGATTGTCTTTCACCATTTGGAAGAAAGAATCTATGCAAATACGGTCGGAAAGCGAATTGACGGCTTCGCTTGGCAGTCCATGCCACAGTTGGTCTTTCTCTGTTTGAGACAATTCAAAATAGGGTTTGAAGATGGGAAAATTATCCTTTGCAGCCCGACGGCAAAACTCATCGTGCCATACTTTCATCTTTTCGCCATGCCAACATTGTACGCACCCCTCGTAAACAGAAAGCGAACTGTTAGGTATTACCAAACGTTCGTCGATGCCCATAATACGTCCAAAGCCTTCGCAAGTAGGACAAGCACCCAACGGCGAGTTGAACGAAAACATATTGTCGTTAGGGTCTTCAAACTTAATACCGTCAGCCTCAAAGCGCGTAGAAAAGTCGTAAGAGAGTTTCGATGGGAAGAACATCAGCCTCAACATACCATCGCCTTCGAAGAAAGCAGTTTCGCAAGAGTCGGTAAGGCGCGAGATTGCTTCCTTGCTATCATCAACCGAAAGGCGGTCGATAACAAGATAAACGTTTTCTACTCTTTCTATATCCTTCTCGTCGTGCGCTTCTATCCAATCTTCAATGCGCACAATCTCGCCATCTACATAAATGCGCGCATAGCCTTCCTGAACTTCCATCTCAAGCTGTGCCTTGATACTCCTGCCCTCACGAACGTGCAATGGGGCAAGAATACAGAACTTCGTACCAGCAGAATAGCTTTGAACCTTCTGTATAACATCTTCCCCGGTGTGTCGTTTCACCTCTTCTCCCGTTGCTGGATTGATGGTTCTGCCTATTCGTGCATAAAGCAATCGCAGATATTCATATATCTCTGTCGAAGTACCAACCGTAGAACGAGGATTTCGTGATATAACCTTTTGTTCTATTGCAATGGCAGGTGGAAGTCCTTTTATAAAGTCTACTTCGGGCTTTGCCATTCTGCCTAAGAACTGACGGGCGTATGCCGACAAGCTCTCAACATATCTGCGCTGCCCTTCCGCATAAAGCGTATCGAAAGCCAACGATGACTTACCAGAACCTGAAACACCAGCTATAATGACGAACTTTCCACGTGGAATCTTCACGTTTACATTCGCCAAGTTGTTTACTCTGGCACCTTTTACTTCTATATAACCGTCTTCTTGTTTATTCTTTTTATCCATCTGCTTGGGTAAGTCTATCTTTTTTACCGTACAAAAATACAAAAAACTTTTGGTATCTTCCTTAAAATCTCGTATATTTGCACTATGTTGATTCCGAAATAAAATAACTGCGGTTATATATAATAAGGAATAAAGAGAGAACAAACGCAATGTCTGACTTACATAATGATAAGGAGAGATAGATATGAAAAAGCAGAATAACATCATACACAACTTCGCCGACCCTGTTGAAGAACGACAGATTAGACATTTCGCTTGCAAGGAAATGGGCAGACAAATACACCGTTACATTAAAGGTATGCGCGGTTCGAAAGCGCAAATGCTGCGTTTTGAAGATTCGTTGGAGAACCTCTCGTTAGAAGAAAGAGAAAAAGCCATAGCACTTTACTTGGATTTAAACCGCAAGGCACTGAAGGGACTTGACATGAAAATGGTGTTGGTACGTTCGGTTGCAAACTATTCCGACACTTTTGAATACCTTGTTACATTGGTTAACGATAAGCGCAAGATGGTAAACTATCTGAACTTATTGAAAGAAACATATATTCAATACCACCAAGTAATAGAAAAAGACGGCAAGTTTGGCATCGTAGATTATCAAGGAAACACCATATTAAGTCCGAAATACGAGTTTGTCCGCACGTGCTACGTGTATGTCGATGACTTGCGCACAATGCCGATTATAGCACAGTTAGACGGAAAACTGGGACTGGTACTACCTGACGGAAAGGAAACGCTGGTTACACCTTTTAAATACGACCGCATTTCGCTCAGAGAAGAACCTCCCTACTTTGAAGCCGAATACGACGGCAAGAAAATACTCTTAACAACAGATGGTGTAGAGAAATAACAAAAGCAAGCACATCTTGAACTTCTCGGTTCTTGATGTGCTTGCTTTTTTATAATAGCATTTTAAAGTAATTCAATAGCTATTGATACTTTATGCTGAAAAGCACACCGTTTCGCTTTTCCAAGTAGAAAGAACTCTTTAGCTCCCTACACCGTAAGCCCTCCATTCCTCATTTCAGAAACGGAAAACGAACTATAAAGCTGTAAATATTTTTCACAACAATAAGTATTACATAATCTCCTCGTTATCAATGCATTGCAAAACCTATTGTTTTGCGTTCCAAAAGCGGCTGTTTTGCACGGTAAAAGCGTAGGTTTTGCATCGCAAAACAGCCGCTTTCGCAATGCCAAAGCGCAGTTATCACTTTTTAAGAGAATTATCTTTACAAAACAAAGGCGATTCTATGCGTAAATCAAAGTTGCACCGTAGGGGTGCAATTCTTTGTGGGCATCGTATCCAAAACTATTTTTCTTAGGTATTAGGAACGTGATGAATCAAGCCCTGACAGATGCTATCTACTCTTTTCTATGCCGTTTAGCAACTGCCGTAAGCAGCTAAGAAGAAAGTTGTTTCACCTATAAAATCCTATTAAAACGATAGATGTATTTAAACGTATGGTACTTTTGAGAGGTTTAAACAAAAAAAGAAGACTTGCAACCGCGTATTATCAGCGATTGCAAGTCTTTTATATTTCACCAAAAGATTCCAGCAAATATTAATTAAAAACTATTTGATAACGCCTTGTTCCTGGAATATCTTCTTTAGAATTTCCACACCACGTTCAACCTGTTCTTTTGTATGGGTTGCCATAAGTGCAAATCTTACGAGTGTATCTTGCGGAGCGCAGGCTGGTGGAATAACAGGATTGATGAATACACCTGCATCGTAAGCCATTTTGGTAACGATAAATGTTTTATGAATATCGCGCACATAAAGTGGGATTATCGGACTTGCGGTATCGCCAATCTCGAAACCTTCTTCACGGAAACGCTGCAAAGCATAGTTTGTAACTTCCCATAAGCGTTCTTGGCGCTCGGGTTCTGCTTGCATAATGTGCAATGCTTCTAATGCAGCAGCTGTGGCAGAAGGAGTGTTACTTGCAGAGAAGATATAAGTTCGGCACGTGTGGCGCAAGAAGTTGATGGTATCCTTGTCGCCTGCGATGAAACCACCAATGGAAGCAAGACTCTTTGAGAAAGTTCCCATGATAAGGTCTATATCGTCGGTCAAGCCGAAATGGTCGCAAACTCCTCTACCCTGCTTGCCGAAAACGCCCAATCCGTGAGCCTCGTCTACCATGACAGAGCAATTATACTTATATTTCAACCTTACTATTTCTGGAAGATTTGCAAGGTCGCCTTCCATTGAGAAAACACCATCGATTACGATGAGCTTAATAGCTTCTTGAGGCAACTTCTGCAGTACGCGCTCAAGGTCTTCCATGTCGTTGTGCTTGTAATGAAGCTGAGTGGCAAAGCTCAAACGTCTCCCATCTACAATACTTGCGTGGTCGCGGTCGTCGCAGATAATATAATCACCACGTCCTACCACCGATGCCAAGACACCTGAGTTTACAGAAAACCCTGTTGAGAAACAAAGAACGTCTTCTTTGTTCATATACTCTGCGAGTTCTTTCTCCAACTGTACGTGCAAATCGAGCGTTCCATTCAGAAATCGGCTACCAGCACAACCCGAACCATATTTGTCCAAGGCTTTCTTGCCAGCCTCTATAACCCTTGGGTCGTTTGGCAAACCTGTGTAGGCATTAGAACCGAACATTAAAATATTATGTCCATCAATATCAGTAACTTCTGTGCCTTGCTTACTTGTGATTTCGCGAAAATATGGATATACTCCCATCTCCATAAATTTTTGCGGTTCACGGTAACTTTTGTACTTTTCTTGTAACTGTCCCATATATAAATTAGGTGTAGCATAAGCTACTTTTTTTTCTTTAGGCTGCAAAGATACAATTTTTTGTTGAAATATGGCATTAAATATTAATCGATTAACGAATTAAACTTTTTTCACTATAAAATAATGATAAGATACTTATAAATATGTAATTTTGTTCTTTAATTCCCTTAGGAAGTAAAGAGTGATATATGAAAGCGAAGATTTTATTCATAGTAAACCCTAAATCTGGAGTTGGCAGAAAGGATTCCATTCCCGAATTAATCGACAAGTATATTGATAAAGATTTATTCGATTACCAAATAGCAAACACAGAATATGCAGGGCACGCTACGGAGTTGGCACAACAGGCGGCACAGGACAAAATAGACATTGTGGCTGCCATAGGGGGCGACGGAACCGTAAACGAAGTGGGCAAAGCACTTGTTAATACGGATACGGCGATTGCCATCATACCTACTGGGTCAGGCAATGGTTTGGCACGACATCTGGCTATTCCTGTTAATGTGAAGAAAAGCCTTCAGATATTAAACTTAGCGTGTATTCACGAATTAGACTATGGTATGATTAACGACATACCATTCTTCTGTACTTGCGGAATGGGGTTCGATGCTTTCATATCAATGAAGTTTGCAAAGGCGGGTAAGCGTGGTCTTATTACATACGTTCAGAAAGTATTGGAAGAAGGATTAAAGTATGAGCCGCAGACATACGATATTGAGGACGACGAAGGAATACACCATTATAAAGCATTTCTTATATCAGTAGCCAACGCCTCGCAATATGGCAACAATGCCTACATAGCACCACAAGCTTCTATGAGCGACGGATTGTTGGATATTATCATCATGGAACCTTTCGACATACTCGAAGCACCGCAGGTAGCGATAGAAATGTTCAACAAAACGCTCGACAAGAATTCAAAGATAAAAACATTCAGAGCGAAACACATACACATTCACAGAAAGGAAGAAGGGGTAATTCATTTCGACGGCGACCCCATTATGGCTGGAACCGATGTTGACATTAAACTTGTACGCAAGGGAATCAAGGTTGTTGTAAACCCCAACAAACAGAAACAACAACAACAACCCAATATGATACAGACATCATTTTCACAGCTATTTTCGAACATCGACCTGATACGCAGCAATATCAACAAACAAAGCAGAAAAGTTCAGGCGTTAAATAAAACCATTCTGAGAAAACTTAATATTTAAATGAGCTTTACTTTCAAGCAGTTCCATATCGAACAAGACAAGTGTGCTATGAAAGTTGGCACCGATGGAGTTTTATTAGGAAGCTGGGCAAAAGGCGGTAAACGTATTCTTGACATAGGCACAGGAACGGGGCTGATAGCTTTAATGATGGCGCAGCGGTTTCCCGATGCCAACATTGATGCCATTGAAATAGACGAAAATGCTGTTACACAGGCAACAGAAAACGTATTGCGCTCACCCTTTGCCAAACAAATAGTGGTGAAACATTGTTCGCTACAAACGTATTCAGAAACCAAAGAAAAATACGATTCCATCATTTGCAATCCCCCCTATTTCGTAGACTCATTAAAAAATAACGATAATAACAGAACTGTTGCTCGGCACACAGATACATTACCTTTCAACGAATTAATAAAGTGTGCATACCAATTGCTCACACCCAATGGGCATTTTTCATTAGTACTTCCTGTTGAATCGTATCATATTTTAGAACCAGAAGCTATTCTAAATGGCTTTTCAGTTATAAAGAAAGTACTTGTAAAAACCACTCCTTCCAAACAACCGAAGCGCATTTTAGTAGAATTAGGCAAAGTCCCAGACGAATATTTTTCAACAACAGAATACTTGCAAGACTGTGCAGGAAACAAGTCGGAATGGTACAAAGAAATAACAAAAGAGTTTTATCTTAAATAGCATTAAATTCTATTAGTTAGGCATTATTAAGATTAAAGATAAAAGAAATATTGCCTATCTTATTTTTATTTAGTAATTTTGCACGCTAAATAATTTAATGAAATCTCGATGAAACAAAATAATTCGATACAAATGTTTGCTGATTACGAAGGAGATTTACCTGACTTTGATATAAAAGTTGAAGGCGAAGTTCCAGTTTTCATAACCCGCAATCTTGTTATGTTCCCAGGCGTTCTAATGCCAGTGTTGGTGGGGCGCAAGGCAACCTTGACATTGGTGAAGTATTTAGAGAAACACCCTGGAACTGTTTTTGCGGTAATTAGCCAGAAAGATGGCAATATTGACGAACCTGAAGAAAAAGACTTATATCACACTGGTATATATGCAAGACTCGTACGCGTGTTTGATATGCCAGGAGCAATGAATGGTGAGAACAGAACAGCTATTCTCCAAGGATTAGGTCGTTGTCAGCTTGACGAAATCACATCGGAAGTTCCATATATGGTAGGTAAAACACATGCCCTACCTGACGAACAAGCGGACAAGAACGACAATGAATTCGTTACGGCGGTAAACGATATGAAGATAACCGCAAAAGAATACATACAAGGTAGCGATGATATTCCTGACGACTCGCAATTTGCCCTCGACAATATAACAAACTCTGTGGTTTCAGTAAATTATGTTTGTGCAAATATGCCATTCAGTGTTTCAGACAAGATGCACTTGTTGGAAGAAGATTCTATAAAAGACCGCTTGTTCCGACTGATGAAGATATTGAATAGGGAAATCCAATTCCAGCATCTCCGTCAAAACATACGCTCTAAAACACGAGAAGACCTTGACGAACAGCAACGAGAATATTTCCTGCACCAACAGATAAAGAACATTCAAGAAGAGTTGGGCGATGGTGATGGCACACCTGAGAAGAAAGATCTCGTCAAAAAAGCTGCCCAAAAGAAGTGGTCGGAAGAAACAGAAAAGGTTTTCCAAAAGGAACTCGACAAACTAAATACGCTAAATCCGCAAAGTCCTGATTATAGCGTGCAGATAAACTATTTGCAAACTATGGTAAATCTTCCTTGGAACGAGTTTACCAAAGACGATTTAGACTTGAAGCGTGCCCAGAAAGTACTTGACCGCGACCATTACGGAATGGAAAAAGTAAAGGAACGTATTCTCGAATATATGGCTGTACTTAAACTAAGAGGCAGTTTGAAATCGCCTATTCTTTGCTTATATGGTCCTCCGGGAGTAGGAAAGACAAGTCTTGGAAAGAGTATAGCCGAATCTATGAAGCGCAAGTATGTCCGTATGTCATTGGGCGGTCTACACGACGAATCGGAAATACGCGGTCATCGCCGTACATATATCGGAGCTATGCCAGGACGCATCATAAAAAATATACAAAAGGCAGGTTCGTCTAATCCTGTGTTTATTCTTGATGAAATCGACAAAGTTACGCAGAATACCATCAATGGCGACCCCGCTTCAGCCTTGTTGGAAGTTCTCGACCCTGAACAAAACAATGCTTTCCACGACAATTATCTTGATATAGATTACGACCTCTCAAAGGTTCTGTTCTTGGCAACAGCTAACGACATTAACGCCATACCGAAACCATTGCTCGACCGTATGGAGATAATTGAAGTTTCAGGCTATATTACAGAAGAGAAGATAGAAATAGCTAAACGCCATTTATTCCCTAAAGAACTTTCAAATACAGGGTTAGACATATCTAATCCGAAACTGAAGTTCAGCAAACCTGCTTTAGAAAAGATAATAGAAAGCTATACACGGGAAAGCGGAGTACGACAATTAGAGAAGCAAATCAACAAATCATTGCGTAAATTGGCATACAAACAGGCAGTAGACGACACATTGCCATACAATAAAATAACCCCTGTCGAATTAGAAGGCTTGCTTGGAAAGCCGCCTTTCTATCGCGACATATATCAAGGAAACGACTATGCAGGAGTTGTTACGGGGCTGGCTTGGACAAGTGTCGGAGGCGAAATACTATTCATTGAAACATCATTGTCAAAAGGCAAGTCTGGAAAGCTGACACTGACTGGTAACCTTGGCGATGTTATGAAAGAGTCTGCAATCATTGCTCTTGAATATGTTAAGGCACATATCGAGTCGCTAAAGGTAGATTATCGTATCTTCGACCAATGGAACATACATATCCACGTTCCTGAAGGAGCTACTCCTAAAGACGGCCCTTCTGCCGGTATCACCATTGTAACAAGTATAGCTTCGGCATTAACACAGCGCAAAGTTAGAAAGAATACAGCTATGACAGGCGAAATAACCCTTCGTGGCAAAGTACTTCCTGTTGGTGGTATCAAAGAAAAGATACTTGCAGCTAAGCGCGCTGGCATTACCGATATTATTATGTGCAAGGAAAACCGCAAGGATATTGAGGAAATTCCAGAAAAGTATCGCAAAGGTGTAGAGTTTCACTATGTGGAAAACATACAACAGGTATGGGATTTCGCATTAACAGATGAAATGGTATCCAATCCTATTGATTTTACTATCAAGGAAGAAATAATAAAAACAACACAGAATGACATTTGAGCTTCAATGTACCGACAATGCAAGTAATGCACGAACAGGTTTGATAACTACAGACCACGGACAAATAAAGACACCCATCTTTATGCCCGTTGGTACTGCAGGCACGGTTAAAGGAGTTCATTTCTCTGAACTTGTTGAACAAGTCAAGGCGCAAATCATACTTGGCAACACCTACCATCTGTATTTACGTCCTGGATTAGAAGTATTGAAAACTGCTGGCGGATTGCACAAATTCAATGGGTGGAATCGTCCGATACTAACAGACTCCGGAGGTTTCCAAGTGTTTTCATTAACAGGCATTCGTAAACTTTCAGAAGAAGGCTGCCAATTTAGAAGCCATATCGACGGTTCCAAGCATATATTCACACCCGAAAACGTTATGGACACACAGCGTATTATAGGTGCTGACATTATAATGGCTTTCGATGAATGTCCTCCAGGCAATAGCGATTACGCATATTCAAAGCGTAGTCTGGGCTTAACACAACGTTGGTTAGACCGTTGTATCAAGCGTTTCAACGAAACAGAACCGTTATATGGATACAAACAAAGCCTCTTCCCTATTGTTCAAGGGTGTACTTACAAAGACTTACGAACAGAAGCTGCAAAGTTTGTAGCCGACAAAGGGGCTGACGGAAATGCTATTGGCGGACTTGCAGTGGGCGAACCTACCGAGGTAATGTATGAAATGATAGAAGTTGTAAACGATATTCTACCGAAAGACAAGCCCCGCTACTTAATGGGAGTAGGTACTCCACAAAACATTCTCGAAGGAATTGAACGCGGTGTAGATATGTTCGATTGTGTCATGCCAACCAGAAATGGGCGCAATGCAATGCTTTTCACCTACGAGGGTACAATGAATATGCGCAATAAGAAATGGGAAAACGATTTCTCGCCAGTAGATACAGATGGCTGCGATATTGATGTGATAACATCGAAAGCCTATTTACATCATTTATTTAAAGCTGGCGAGTTACTCGCAATGCAAATTGCAAGTATTCACAACATTGCTTTTTATCTTCGTCTGGTTACCGATGCACGTGCCCATATAGAAAAAGGAGACTTCACACAATGGAAATCCTCTATCATTGAAAAGTTAGGACGACGCTTATAATAGTATTAGATGAGAAATCAATTCAACAAGATAATAAACATTGCAGCCAATAAGTTGGAGAACTTGAAACATCTCCAACTTATAACAACTGCAATCAACACCTTGAAATGGTTAAGAAATCATCTGCCTTTTCTTCACCCAAAATATCTTGTTGGCTTATTAGATTGGTACATCATCAAGAAGTTTATAGGAACTTACATTTTTTCAATAATTCTCATTATCTCTATTGCAATAATATTCGACTTTAACGAGAACTTATCGAAACTTACCGAATACCAAGCTCCTTGGCGTGCCATCATCTTCGATTACTATGCAAACTTCGTTCCATACTATTCCAATCTCTTCTCTCCCCTATTTGTTTTCATCGCCGTAATATTCTTCACATCGAAGTTAGCAGGCAACTCGGAAATCATTTCCATGCTTGCAGCGGGTGTTTCGTTTAACCGTCTGATGCGCCCCTATATGATTTCGTGTGTACTGATAGCTGGTTTAACTTACTATTTAAATAGTTTTGTTATACCACACGGGACTGTAATACGCTTAAATTTCAAGTCCCTCTATCTTAATTCCAAAAAGAATACAGCTGCCGAAAATGTGCAATTAAAGGTTGCTGAGAACACTGTAGCTTACATACAGAACTATGACGACAAATACAAACGAGGCTATGGATTTTCGTTAGATAAATTCGATGGCAACAAACTCATAGACCATTTAACAGCAAGCGAAATACAATACGATACCATTGCCGATGCAAAGTATCATTGGAAAATATCGAATTGGAAAATCAGAAAGCTAAAAGGGCTGAAAGAACACATTACAACAGGGGCTGAAATGGACACCGTTATTATGATGGAGCCTACCGATTTGGTTTATTCAAAAGGGCAACAAGAAACATTTACATCGCCCGAATTGCTCGACTACATTTCCAAACAAACCAGTAGAGGTTCTAAAAATGTAGTGCAATACGAAGTAGAATACCACAAGCGCATAGCAATGTCGTTCTCATCGTTCGTTCTAACCATTATAGGTTTATCGCTATCATCGCGTAAACGAAAAGGTGGAATGGGAATGTATCTTGGTATCGGTCTTGCATTAAGTGTTAGCTACATTCTTTTGCAAACCGTTTCGTCTACTTTTGCCATCAACGCGAACACTCCACCTATATTGGCAGCGTGGATTCCAAATATAATTTTTGCTGCGATAGCATACTTCTGCTACCGCCACGCACCTAATTAATAAATAAAGAAAAAGTAAAAGAACACCCTTTGCGAGAAGGGTAAAAACAAAATAATATGGATTTTGAAAGTTTAGATTTAAATGACGATATACTCGATGCGCTTTACGATATGCGCTTCGAGCAATGCACACCTGTTCAGGAAAAATGTATTCCAGAAATATTAAAAGGTAAAGATATTTTGGGAGTAGCGCAAACAGGAACGGGCAAAACTGCCGCGTACTTGCTTCCCATACTCTCGAAACTTGCCGATGGAGGCTATCCTGAAGACGCTATAAACTGTTTGATTATGTCGCCAACCCGCGAATTAGCCCAGCAAATAGACCAAGCTTTCCAAGGCTTTTCATACTATCTGAATGGTGTTTCGTGCGTTGCTGTTTATGGCGGAAACGACGGAAACCGCTACGACCAAGAGATAAAGAGTCTGTCGTTGGGTGCTGATGTGATTATCGCTACCCCAGGACGCTTCATCTCACACATATCTTTAGGAAATGTAGACCTTTCCAAACTCAGCTTCTTCATACTCGATGAGGCAGACAGAATGTTGGATATGGGATTTGCAGAAGATATTCTAACCATTCAGAAAAAACTTCCTAAAACCTGCCAGACTATCATGTTCTCGGCAACAATGCCGCAGAAGATAGAAGAACTTGCACAGACTTTGCTCAACAATCCTTCTGCCATTAAGCTTGCAGTCAGCAAGCCTGCCGAGAAAATACGCCAAATAGCATACGTCTGCCACGAGGCTCAGAAGATGGAAATCGTGAAAGACATCTTCAAGTCGGGCAGTCTTCAACGTGTCATAATCTTCTCTGGCTCAAAGCAAAAAGTAAAGCAAATCGCTTTATCGCTCAATCAGAAGAAGATAAATTGTGGTCAGATGCACTCCGATTTAGACCAAGCGCAACGCGACGAAATGATGTTCAAGTTCAAGAGCGGACAGATTGATGTGCTTGTAGCTACCGATATTTTGGCAAGAGGAATTGACATTGACGATATTACAATGGTCATCAACTACGACGTGCCACACGATGCAGAAGATTATGTGCACCGAATTGGACGTACAGCACGTGCCGACCGCGACGGCGTTGCCATAACCTTCGTGAGCGAAGACGATATATACTACTTCCAGCAAATAGAGAAATTCTTGGAAAAAGAAGTAGAAAAGGTACCATTGCCAGAGGGAATGGGCGAAGCTCCCGAGTATAAAAGCATGGGGAAACCAAGAAGAAGCACAAGTGCAAAAGCACGTCGCAGAAAAGACCGCGACCAGCAAAGCCATAAAGATAAGAAGACTCGCAACAACAAAAAGAGCAATCGCCAACAGCCTGATAACAAGGATTTTGCAGACAAAGAGCCTAACAACGCCACTACACAGGGCAGCGAAGAGAAAAAGCAGGATAGAGAAAAGTCAAGGAAAAACAACCGTCGCAACAGAAAGCCTTCTACAACTGAAGTAGAAGACAAACAAAACAGAGGTCAGAATAAGAAGGCGGAAGAAACCAACAAGGCTGACCAAAAGCAAAGAAACAACAGGAACGCCAAGTCTGCAAGTGGCAAAAAGGAAGAAAATACACAGCAGCGCAAGAACGCAAATCAAGCCGCCGAAGCCAAATCCACTAAGTCCAATAAAAAAAGAAATAAGAAAAAGCAACGCCCAATAGAGGAAAACAAACCTCGAAGGAGCACAAAATACGATATTAAAGACGATATGTCGGCAGCAAGAAATTCAGAAAGCGGACTTAAATCGTTAATAAAGAAACCTTTAAAATGGTTGAGCAAGTTCGGTAAAAAGTAAACAATGTTTTTGCATAATATTGTTGAAAACAAGTAAAACGCACTTACTCAAAACCTCAATATTTACCGAATAGCCCCTATTTACTTTGCAAGCAAATCGCAAAGTAAATAGAGGCATTTTTTGTATCCTCTCATTTCAACACAAAACCTTAACAAACTTTAAAGAGCCTAATTTATTGTAAGTGGGCTTTTTTTCGTATTTTTGCATCGAAATGGCGGAATTACAAGTCCGTCATACTAATTAGAATTTTACAAGAAATAAATACATTATGAGTAAACAAACAGAAAAAATCAAGGAACTCGTAGCCAAAAGAGAGCAAGCTCGCTTAGGTGGTGGCGAAAAAGCTATCGAGAAGCAACACGCTCGTGGTAAATATACTGCACGCGAGCGCATTGAGATGTTGATAGACAAAGGTAGCTTTGAAGAATATGATATGTTTAAACTTCACCGTTGCCATAACTTTGGAATGGAGAAGAAACAATACTTTGGCGATGGCGTAGTAGCTGGTTCAGCAACTATCGACGGTCGCCTTGTTTACGTTTACGCACAAGACTTTACCGTTAATGGCGGTTCTTTGTCAGAAACAATGGCACAGAAGATTTGCAAGATTATGGATATGGCTATGACAAATGGTGCTCCTGTAATCTGTATGAACGACTCTGGTGGCGCACGTATTCAGGAAGGTATCACATCTTTGGCAGGTTACGCCGAAATCTTCGAGCGCAATATCCTCGCTTCTGGTGTTATTCCACAAATATCAAGCATTCTTGGTCCTTGTGCCGGTGGTGCTGTTTACTCTCCTGCCCTCACCGATTTTATCATTATGAAAGAGGACACAAGCTATATGTTCCTCACAGGACCGAAGGTTGTTAAGACCGTAACGGGAGAAGACATTGACGCTGAAGGACTTGGCGGTGCAAGCGTACACGCTACAAAGAGCGGTGTTACAGGGTTCACGGCAAAGACAGAAGAAGAGGCAATGGACATCATTAAGACCCTGCTTTCTTACATTCCTTCCAACAACCGTGAAGAAGCTCCACGCGTAGAATGCACCGACCCTATCGACCGCAAGGAAGATTTGTTGAACGAAATTATACCTGACGACCCTAATCAGGCATACGATATGTATAAGGTGATTAAGGCTGTAACCGACAACGGAGAATTCTTTGAGGTGCAACCTAAGTTCGCAAAGAATATTATCACAGGTTTTGCACGCTTCAACGGTCAGAGTGTAGGTATCGTAGCCAACCAGCCATCTGCCTATGCAGGTGTTCTCGATGCCAATGCCAGCCGTAAGGGCGCACGCTTCGTACGTTTCTGCGATGCTTTCAATATTCCTATCGTTTCGCTTGTAGACGTTCCAGGCTTCCTCCCAGGTACTGGTCAGGAATACAATGCTGTCATCTTACACGGTGCCCAGTTGCTTTACGCTTACGGAGAAGCTACCGTTCCAAAGATTACCATTACACTTCGCAAGAGTTATGGTGGTTCTCACATCGTTATGGGCTGCAAGCAGTTGCGCTCAGACCTTAACTATGCTTGGCCAAGTTCGGAAATTGCCGTTATGGGTGCATCGGGTGCAGTTGCCGTACTTTGCGGAAAAGAAGCGAAGGAAGTAAAGGAAGCAGGTGGCGATGTTAAACAATTCCTTGCCGAAAAAGAAGAAGAATACACAGAAAAGTTTGCAAATCCATATCAGGCAGCTCAATATGGCTACATCGACGATGTAATCGAGCCACGCAACACACGTTTCCGCATCTGCCGTGGTCTTGCACAGTTAGCAAACAAGAAGCAAGACTTACCAGCCAAGAAGCATGGTTGTATGCCTATGTAATTGCAAGTTTCCTTTATAAAAAACATCTGTAAATGAACAATAATATATATGCTGCAATTGCCATGGCACTCTATGAGTATGCAGGCAATAACGTTCACGATGTAGAATCTGGCATCATCACAATAAAACCAAAGCAGACAATGTGGAATGCCAAGTTCGAGATTATGACAAAGAAACCATAAGACAAAATGAAAGAATTTAAATATACGATTGACGGCAAAGAATATAATGTCGTTATAAACAGCGTTGGCGACGACAACGTTGCTGACATCACGGTGAATGGTGAGGAATATAAGGTTCAGATGGAAGCACCTGCTGAGCCAGAAAAGAAAAAGGTTGAATTGGGCAAACCCGTTGCTGAAAGCGAGACTGAAGGTGCATCAGCACCAGCAAACTTCAATGCTTCAAACGCTATAAAGGCTCCGCTTCCAGGCACTATCACTTCAATAGAAGTTACAGTAGGTCAAGAAGTTAAGGCAGGCGATACAGTTCTCGTGCTCGAAGCTATGAAGATGCAAAACAGTATCGAAGCTGAAAAGGACGGTAAGGTTACAGCCATCGTCGTAAAAGTTGGTCAAGCTGTACTCGAAGATGAAGCATTGGTAGTAATAGAGTAAGCCAACGAGAGCATACACGCTTTCTGTTTGACAGGAAGCACATACAATAGCGAAATCCATTCATAGCACTTTTAAAGTGTTATGAATGGATTTTTGTTTATAAAAGCAGCAGCGGAGGTCAGCACAGACACATTCTGCCTTCCGAATAGAAAATACTTTTTGCTTCCCTACTCCATTGCTCTCTACATACCTTTATTTTGATAAAAAAACACCCGAAAAGTGTAAATATTTTTCACAGACACACCTATTGTGTAATTCTCTTGTTATCAACGCATTACAAAACCTATTGTTTTGCGTTCCAAAAGCGGCTGTTTTGCACGGTAAAAGCGTAGGTTTTGCATCGCAAAAGAGCCGCTTTCGCAACGCCAAAGCGCAGTTATCACTTTTTAAAGAAATTATCTTTACAAAGCTAAGAATATTCTTATCATCTGGCACAAGTAATAAAAGAGAAAACTGTTTGCCAAATAAAACATTACTGATTCTGTATTTGTACACAAGTTTTACAGGCTTTTCACCATTATTATGAACACTTTAGGAAACTTTGTGTAAAATCCTTGCTGATAAGATATTTTTTTGTAACTTTGTTGTCAAAATAGAATATAAAATATACAAAAACGTATGCTTACATTAAAGCTCATCAGTGAGGAAACTGAACGTGTAATAAAAGGTCTTGAAAAGAAGCATTTCAATAATGCCAAAGAGACCATAGAGAAGGTATTGGAATACGACAGAATGCGTCGTGAATACCAACAAAAACTCGATAGCAATAAGCAACAACAAAATCTTCTTTCAAAACAGATTGGTGGATTAATGAAAGAAGGCAAGAAAGACGAGGCGAACGAAATAAAGAACAAAGTAGCTGAACTGAAGGCTGCTGATAAAGATTTGCAAACCAATATGGAGAAGGCACAAGCCGATATGACCGACTTGCTGCTTACTATCCCCAATATAGCCAACGTAGATGTACCCGAAGGTAAAGACGCTAACGACAACGTTGTAGTAAAAGAAGGTGGCAAAAAGCCAACTTTCGAGGGCGAAAAGCTTTGCCACTGGGATTTATGCGAGAAGTACAACCTCGTTGATTTCGAGCTTGGTGTTAAAATCACAGGGGCAGGTTTCCCTATTTACATAGGAAAAATGGCTCGTTTCCAACGTGCCTTGGAAGCATTCTTCCTTGAAGAAGCACGCAAAAGCGGTTACTTGGAAGTGCAGCCACCCCTACTCGTTAATCAGGCATCAGGCTTGGGAACAGGTCAGTTACCCGACAAGGAAGGACAAATGTACCATGCGCAGGCAGACGACCTCTACTTGATTCCAACGGCAGAAGTACCTGTTACAAATATCTTCCGCGATGAAATTCTTGACGAGAAAGCCCTCCCTATCAAGCGTTGCGCTTACTCTTCATGCTTCCGTCGCGAAGCAGGAAGCTATGGAAAAGATGTTCGCGGACTCAATCGTTTACACCAATTCGACAAGGTAGAGATTGTACGCATAGACACTCCGCAGCACTCTTACCAATCATTGAACGAAATGTTGGAACACGTTGAAAATCTGTTGATAAAATTGGAACTCCCCTACCATATTCTCCAGCTATGTGGTGGCGATATGAGCTTCACCTCTGCTATCTGTTACGACTTTGAAGTATGGAGTGCAGCACAAGAGCGTTGGTTGGAGGTAAGCTCTGTTTCTAACTTTGAAAGCTATCAGGCAAATCGCTTACATTGCCGCTATCGCCGTGCTGAAGACAAGAAAATAGAGCTGTGCCATACACTGAATGGCTCGGCATTGGCTTTGCCTCGTATAGTGGCAGCCATACTGGAAAACAATCAGACCCCTGAAGGAATAAGAGTACCAAAAGTGCTCGTGCCTTATTGTGGATTTGAAATGCTTGACGACCAAAACTTTTAAGCATTAAGTTTTTATAGTCGCAAATATACGCTTAGCAAGAATAGATAAGAAAACAAAAGCATTTATTAGGTTTAAACAAACTTAGCGATACAGCTAAACGTAAATCCTAAATACAAAAAGAGAGTATAAAATTAGAATCTATAAATAACTTAACCTTTAAAACATGAACAAGATTATCAGCAAAGAGCAATTCTCCGAAAAGGTTTTTTGCATCGTTGTAGAAGCACCGCTCATAGCACGCAGCTGCAGGGCAGGTAACTTTATAATAGTGCGCGTAGACAAGAACAGCGAACGCGTGCCTTATACTATTGCTAAGGCTGACCCTGAAAAAGGCACTCTCACCATGGTAATACAAGAGGTGGGACTCTCTTCTACCAAATTGTGCCAGCTCGAACCAGGCGATGAAGTACTCGACATTGTTGGTCCATTAGGACAGGCATCGCACATAGAGAACTATGGTACGGTGGTTTGCGCTGGTGGCGGTATCGGTATCGCAGCCATTCTCCCTATTCTAACAGCATTCAAGAAAGCTGGCAACCGTGTCATCTCTGTATTGGCAGGTCGCACAAAAGAATTAGTGATTATGGTAGATGATGTAGCCAAATACTCTGACGAGGTTATTATTATGACCGACGACGGAAGTATGGGTAAAAAAGGCGTAATAACCGTTGGCGTTGAAGAAGTACTTCAACGTGAGAAAGTAGATAAAGTGCTGGCTATCGGCCCTCCTATAATGATGAAGTTCACATCTTTGCTGGCTAAGAAATATGGCATACCAAACGACGTTTCACTGAATACGATTATGGTGGACGGAACAGGTATGTGTGGTGCATGCCGTCTTACAATCGGTGGAAAGACGAAGTTCGTCTGCATTGATGGCCCTGAATTTAATGGCGACCTTGTTGATTGGGACGAAATGTTCAAGCGTATGGGCACCTTTAAAGGTGTAGAGCGCGAAGAAATGGAAAGGAAACAAGACCAGATTGGCCATCACCATATAGAAGTAGAAACTGCTGAAAGCACTGTAAAGACCAAATTAACTCCTGCGGAAGAAACCAAACAGGCATTCTCTGAACTTATCGACCGCAACGCTGAATGGCGTACGGAATTGCGCAAGAGTATGAAGCCGAAAGAGCGTACAGCTATTGAAAGGGTGCAAATGCCAGAACTCGACCCTGTTTACCGTGCAACAACACGTTTGGAAGAGGTGAACAAAGGTCTTACAAAAGAAATGGCAATGCGCGAGGCACAACGCTGTCTCGACTGTGCAAAGCCTACTTGCGTGGAAGGCTGTCCAGTAAACATCAACATTCCAAGTTTTATTAAGAATATCGAACGTGGACAATTCCTTAACGCTGCACGTGTATTGAAAGATACTTCTGCCCTACCAGCAGTTTGTGGTCGTGTTTGCCCACAAGAGAAACAGTGCGAAAGTCGCTGTATTCACTTAAAGATGAACGAGCCAGCTGTTGCTATCGGCTATCTTGAAAGATTTGCTGCCGACTACGAACGCGAAAGTGGCAACATTACATTACCAGAGCTTGCTCCTTCTAATGGCATTAAAGTTGCAGTTATTGGTTCAGGTCCTGCAGGACTTAGCTTTGCTGGTGACATGGTTAAGCGCGGATTTGAGGTTTATGTATTTGAGGCACTGCACGAGATTGGCGGTGTGCTTAAATACGGTATTCCAGAGTTCCGCTTGCCAAACAAAATCGTTGAGGTGGAAGTAGAGAACTTAAGAAAGCAAGGAGTTCATTTCCAAACCGATACAATTGTTGGTAAAACAATTAGTGTGGAGGAATTGAAGCAAAACGGTTTCAAAGGAATCTTTGTTGGTTCTGGTGCTGGCTTGCCTAATTTTATGGGTATTCCAGGCGAAAACAGCATTAATATTCTTTCAAGTAACGAGTATCTTACCCGTGTAAACTTGATGGACGCAGCGAACCCAGAGACCGACACACCAATCATTATTGGAAAGAAGGTTGTTGTTGTTGGTGGCGGTAACACTGCCATGGACTCGTGTCGTACAGCAAAACGTCTCGGTGCTGAGGTTACACTCGTCTATCGCCGCTCATTGGAAGAAATGCCAGCGCGTGTAGAAGAAGTAAAACACGCACAGGAAGAAGACATCAACTTCCTTACGTTACACAATCCGAAAGAATATCTTGCTGACGAAAACGGACGTGTTTGTGGAGCTGTTCTCGATGTCATGGAACTTGGAGAACCTGATGAAAGCGGACGCCGCAGACCACAAACTACTGGCAAGACCATTACTATCGAGTGCGACCAAGTGGTTGTTGCAGTAGGTGTTTCGCCTAATCCGCTTGTACCAAACTCTATTGAAGGATTGGAATTAGGACGAAAGAATACAATCGCGGTAAACGACGGTATGCAAAGCTCTATTCCAGAAATCTATGCAGGTGGCGACATTGTACGTGGTGGAGCCACAGTAATCCTCGCTATGGGAGACGGAAGAAAAGCTGCTCTCAATATGGCAAACGCTTTGTTAGAGAAATAAAAAACATAGACGATATAATTAAAAGGAGTTAAAGAGAAACCATTAAAGTTTCTCTTTAACTCCTTTTCTATGCTAACCAACGCACTTCTACCGCTTCAGGTACGAATCTAAGCCCTGACACAAAGAAGTAAAAAGCAAGCAAATAAGTAAGTAATAAAAATAAAAAAGTCAGGCATTTCTTCTTTTTTCTTTATAAAAAGGTGTATCTTTGTAGAATACAAAAAACAATTTACTAAATCTTATAAATTATGGAAGAGAATTATTTTGCTCCATCAGAGTTAATCATTAACGAAGACGGAGGTATTTTCCACCTTCATTTAAAACCACAACAACTGGCAGATAAAGTGATTCTGGTTGGTGACCCAGGGCGTGTTGCTTTAGTTGCTTCACATTTTGACGGAGTGGAATGTGAAGTTAATAATAGAGAATTTAGAACCATAACAGGTAAATTTAAAAACAAACGAATAACTGTATTGAGTACAGGTATCGGTTGCGATAACATTGATATTGTTCTCAACGAACTTGACGCATTGGCTAATATTGACTTTGAAACAAGAAAAGAAAAGACCAACTTCCGACAACTAACCTTAGTACGCATTGGTACTTGCGGAGGTCTTCAGCACAACACTCCTATCGGAACATTCATTGCATCAGAAAAAAGCATCGGTTTCGATGGCTTGCTCAACTACTATGCAAATCGTGAGAAGTTAGATATCGAGTTTGAAGAAGAATTCAAGAAGCAAGTAAAATGGCTGCCACAATTGGGCAATCCATACGTGGCAAATGCAGACAAAGAATTGTTAGAACAAATTGCACAAGACGATATGGTACGTGGTGTAACTATCGCTTGCGGTGGTTTCTTCGGGCCTCAAGGTCGCCGTCTACGTGTTCCATTGGCAGACCCTCAACTTAATGAGAAAATCGTTGAATTTGAATACAAAGGTCATAAGGTTACAAACTTTGAGATGGAAAGCAGCGCATTGGCAGGTTTAGCACAACACATGGGACACAAAGCCCTAACTTGTTGTATGGTAATAGCTAACCGCCGCCAAAAAGAAGCTAATGTAGGCTATAAGAATACCATTGACGGATTAATTAAGAAGGTACTTGAAAGAATCTAATTTACAGTACCTCTACAAATAAAAACAAAAGAATTAAGGAGTTTTAGCATGCTGCATCAATTGAAACACAACTTGTTTCATTGCACAAGCAACAATGGCTTAACTCCTTAATTTCATTATATAACGCTTTAACCTCCCTCTATAATGCAAGCATACAACAACCTTCTCAACTCTTCTGAAACTATCTGTGCATTGGCAACACAGCCAGGTGGCGCAATAGGTCTAATCAGAGTTTCAGGCAGTAAAGCAATCGAAATCGTGGACTCCATCTTCTCACGACCGATTCTGAACGCCCCCGCCAACACCTTGCATTATGGAGAAATACTCGATAAAGACCATCAAACCATTGACGAAGTGGTTGTTTCAATCTGGCGTGCACCTCATTCCTACACTGGCGAAGACTCGGTAGAAATATCGTGCCACGGCTCAGCATACATCTTAGAGCAAGTCTTACATCGTTTAATCGAAAGTAACTGCCGCCAAGCCAAACCTGGCGAATACACTCAACGTGCCTATCTGAACGGCAAAATGGACTTATCGCAGACCGAAGCCGTTGCTGACCTCATTGCCTCTACCAACAAAGCATCTTACAAACTGGCTCTTTCACAGCTCAAGGGGCACTTTTCATCAGAACTTTCCACACTGCGCAACCAGCTTCTCAAGATTAATTCGCTTCTCGAACTCGAACTCGACTTCTCCGACCACGAAGAATTAGAGTTTGCCGACCGTACCGAATTGATTGCCCTCTCTGAAGAAATCGACCATAAAGTAACCACTCTCGCACGTTCATTCAAGACAGGACAAGCTCTCAAGAATGGCATTCCTGTAGCCATTATAGGCAAAACAAACGTAGGAAAATCTACTCTTCTTAACCGCCTCCTCCGTGATAATCGCGCCATTGTAAGCGATATTCACGGAACTACCCGCGATATAATAGAAGACACCATCAGTATTAACGGTGTAGATTTCCACTTTATCGACACCGCAGGCATACGCAAAACCACCGACTATGTTGAGCAATTAGGCATTGAACGCACCCTCGCCACTCTCGAAAAAGCTCAAATCGTGCTATGGGTTGTAGACAATGAACCCACCGAAAGCGAGAAAAAAGAAATCCTCGCTCAGTGTACCGATAAGCACTTAATTCTCGTACACAACAAAGTAGACGACCTTACTGAGCCTACAAATCAACAGAACCACGCTGCAACCTCGCACGATTCAACTTATACTTATCACGAAATTGCCATATCAGGCAAATACAACTTGGGTATCAACCAACTTGAAGCCCTAATATATAAGGTAGCCGACTTGCCCGAAATAACAGAAAACACCACTATTGTTACCAATGCACGACACTACGACGCCCTCACTCGTGCCCACGCTTCCCTTCTCCGAGTACAAGAAGCAATGGCAATGAATCTCAGTGGCGACCTTATTTCCGAAGATTTAAAAGACACTATCTCCATACTCGCTGAAATTACGGGCGATCAAATTACCCCTCAGGAAACGCTACATAACATATTTAAACATTTTTGCATCGGTAAATAGAAAGTCTAAGATTTATTGCCCAATCTTCACTTTCTATAAATAACATCAATAGAAATCATCTTAAAAGTACAACATTATTAGATATGAATAAAAAAGAATATGAATTTCGAGAATTTGTTAACGCTTGCAATCAAAACCAATTCATTATCGGACAAGGTAATCCTCTATCCAATATTCTTATTATCGGATGCGAGCCAAATGATACTGATGAACTAAAAATAAACAATAAAACTCATACGAATGAATGCCTTAATAATATAAATGGAAAGTCATTCAAAGACCTTTGGAAATTTCACAAGAAAAGAAATGAGGGGTGGACATGGAGTAAGTATCAAAAAATAATCAATGTTGTATATCCTGACAAAAAGCATATAAATGGTATTATCGACTTTGAAGAAATGGCATTCTGTACAGAACTCAATAATGTTTGTGCTCGTCATTCTGCTGATGCTGATAAAAGTACCATTAGCTCTAAACTTGATTTATTTAGGACTTCCAACTTTATCCAATCTTTCCCTGTAGTGATTTTAGCTTGTGGTAGATACATTAATAACTATGGTGAAGATAGACAAATTGATGATACATTTGGCGTTAAATATTTTCAAGATGGAGGAAGCGAATTAAAACAAAACTACTGGATCCACTATAGTATAAATCCTGATAGTCCAAAACTTGTAATTCATACTAGACAATTAAGCGGACCTATAAAAAACGATTTACTTTTTAACATCGGTAAAACCATTAAAGAGTTTCTTGAATCAACAAAACTCCCATAATAGTAGTCATATTAGAACTATCTGAACCTTCAAACAAGGTTTAGATAGTATCTTTGAAGCACTTGGTTATTCATTTTTTAAGTTTCACAAACTATTCTTTTTAATCCTAATAGACTTTCTCCAAGAAAGCTGTCTAGCTTATTCAAATCACAGAAAATATCGATTGATGAAAACACTTTCTAGTCCATACTTCTGTCCCACTTCCAAACTTACCTATTCTTATTTGTATTCTCTAACTGTATTGCTTCTTGATTATGGCTATACCGCAAGGCATTCTACCTTCTATTAATTCATAAGAAACATTTGTAAACCCAAGCTTTTCAAAGAATGTCTTGTAGGTTTTCTCGCTAAATCTTCCTATAAATATTTTTGAAAACCGATTAACAAACCACACCAAAACCTGCGACAAGCCCCAAGTGTGGTTTACCAAATAAGTTGGAATAATCACTTCTCCACCCTTTTTACATACCCTCAACAATTCTCTTAACGCAATTTCGGGGTGCTCCAATAAGTGAATGACATTAGCTGCAATTACCTTGTCGAAAGTTTCATCAGCATAGTTCAAGTACAAAATGTTTCCTTTCTCAACCCTTACATTATCTAATTTCGCACACCGTTTACGTGTCTGAACAAGCATACCATCGGAAAAATCTGTGGCTGTAAGACTTCTACAGATAGCAGCAATATGAACACTTACCATACCAGTGCCACAAGCACACTCCAGCACTTCGTCATCAGAAGCTATTCTCTCAGCAACTTTCTTACACATCTCCCGATTAACTCTTCCATTATACAATTTCTCGAAGAATGTATAATATTTAGATACTAAATCCCAAAACATTGTTTCTATTCTTTTGTTTTGCTACAAAGTTAGGAAATAACTGTTGCAACCAAGTTGCAAAGTTCTCATTAACATCAAAATAGTCTTAGCATTTCTTTTCGTTAATTATATACAAACAGAAGCCTTGTTTGTTAAAAAATAAGCGTGAAACAATGGCAAGAAGGGCGATTTTACGAACAACAGAAATATTATTTGTAAATAAGTGCAACATTCGTGTGCAAGTATAAGTATCTTAAAAACAATTTCTTATATCTGATTATGGGATATTTGTGCAACAAAATACACCGTAAATACTCGCAAAACGAACAATTAAAGTAACATAAAGAACTGAAATAACGTTGCAAGAGTGACTATTTTGCAATACAAAAGCGACTGTTTTACTCGGTTAAACCTACGCTTTCACTTAGCGAAAGCATAAGTTTGAGAAAACGGGAACGATTTTATTGAAAAATAATGGCTTTTTTATTGTTTCACGATTCTATTTCAATGATTGTATTCAAACTTTTGTACTAAACGTTTGTACATACTTTTTAACTTTTTGGTTAAATACTACACGAGATTTGCCTATAATAAAAATAGTGGTTAACTTTACAATGTTAGAACATAAAGAATATGAGAATAGAACACTTAGCTATTTGGGCAGACAACATAGAATTGCTCCGCAACTTTTATATGAAGTATTTCGATATGCAATCAAATGAGATGTACACCAATGAGAAAAAAGGATTTCATTCTTATTTCCTTTCATGGAAAGGTGAGAATAGTCGTATAGAAATCATGAGTCAAGCTGGCAAAATAGAATCTTTGCCTAATAAAATGAAGGGGCTGGCTCACTTCGCTATCGCACTGGGTAGTGAGGAACGAGTTCTGCAACTCACTGAACAGCTTCGAGAAGATGGCTATAAAGTATTTTCAGAACCTCGTCACACAGGTGATGGGTACTTTGAATCGGTTATTGGAGACCCTGAAGGCAACTATGTTGAACTAACTGTATAAAAAACAAGAGTATAAAAGATTTCTAAGGATATTTATTTTTCAGCAAGCTTGGTGGCTTTTGGTCATACCACCTCTTTATCAGAAACTCTACTACGGACAGAGTAAGTAATGTAATTACCATATTATAATTACAATACTACTTTTTTAACAATACTTTAACAGGGCTTAGCCACAAATGTTACCAGACCTTAATTCTTATACCGATACCTTTGCATCAGAAATTTAAATAAAAACATTATGACAGAAAATAAGATGTTTTGTTTCCAGTGTCAGGAAACTGCAAAGGGAACAGGTTGCACCATTAAGGGTGTATGTGGCAAAGAGGCAGAAACCTCAAAGTGGCAAGATTTGTTGCTCAGCGTTGTGCGTGGTGTGGGAACTATCCAACATACGCTGGGGGGAAATGCATCAAAAGAAGTTGCCGACTTCCTCGTAGATGCATTGTTCTCAACAATTACTAATGCGAACTTTGACGACCAGAGTATATTAAACAAGGTGGACACGGGCATTGCTCTGAAAAAACAATTGCTCGAAGCAGCTTTAAGCAAGAACATTACTTTCCCTAACTATCAAGAAGTTCACTGGGGTGGCGAGAAGTCTGATTACTCTGCGGAAGGCGAACGCGAAGGAGTGCTTCGCAACGAGAATGCCGACCTCCGCTCGCTGAAGGAGCTCACCGTTCTTGGTCTTAAGGGTATAGCCGCCTACTATGACCATGCGGCTCGTTTAAGCGAAACAAATGAGGAGATTATTGCTTTCATGTGTAAGGCTCTTGCCACGATTACTGCTCCAGATGCAGATATGGAAACACTTCTTGGCATCGTACTCGAAACAGGTAAATATGGTGTAGATGTAATGGCATTGCTCGATAAAGCCAACACAGAGACATACGGTAACCCTGAACTCACAAAGGTTAATATCGGCGTTGGCAAGAAGCCTGGTATTCTCATTTCAGGACACGACCTTAAGGATATTGAAGACCTTCTTATTCAGACAGAAGGCACAGGCATCGACGTTTATACCCACGGCGAGATGTTGCCAGCGCATTACTATCCACAACTTAAGAAATACAAGCATCTTGTGGGCAACTACGGCAATGCGTGGTGGAAGCAGAAGGAAGAGTTTGCAAGTTTCAATGGTCCTATCGTATTTACTACAAACTGTATCGTACCGCCTGCAAAGAATGCAAACTATGCCGACAGAGTTTTCACCACCAACTCTACTGGCTTCCCAGGTTGGAAGCACATCGCAACAGGCGAAGATGGTAAGAAAGATTTCTCTGAAGTTATCGCATTGGCTAAGACCTGCGACGCTCCACAGGAAATAGAAACTGGCGAGATTGTAGGCGGATTTGCACACGCGCAGGTATTTGCACTTGCCGACCAAGTTGTAGAAGCTGTGAAGAGTGGTGCTATCCGCAAGTTTGTCGTGATGAGCGGTTGCGACGGTCGTATGAAGAGCCGCAACTATTACGAAGAGTTTGCCAAGGCTCTGCCAAAAGATGTTGTAATCCTCACCAGCGGCTGTGCGAAGTATAAATACAACAAGTTGAATCTTGGAGACATCAACGGTATTCCACGTGTTCTCGATGCTGGTCAGTGCAACGACTCTTACTCTTGGGCAGTGGTGGCACTCAAACTGAAAGAGATTTTTGGTGCAAACGACATCAACGACCTGCCTATCTTCTTCAACATCGCATGGTACGAGCAGAAGGCTGTAATCGTTCTGCTTGCCCTTCTGTACCTTGGCGTGAAGAATATACATATCGGTCCTACCCTTCCAGCTTTCGTTTCTGAAGGCGTACTACAAGTGTTGGTTGACAATTTCGGACTTGCAGGCAACTCTACAGTGGAAGAAGACATTCAGAAATATATTCTCTGACATACGTGTCCCCCGATAAAAACTATCGGGGGATTTTCTTTTTTACATACAATAAGAAAGAATAAAGTGCGTTATTTCTTAAAAGCAAACAAATATGGAAGTATCAATGTACGAAATACTAACAAATAGTCCTTTCTTCAATGGATTAACCGCTAAGGAAATTAAAGAGCTATTACAAACGGTGAACTATAAAATAGTAGAATACCCTGCCAAGGAGATATATACGCTTGCTGGTATGCCTTGCAAGTATGCCGACTTTATTCTCAAAGGCGAACTGATTTCGCGTATGACTGGTTTGTCGGGCAAGCAAGTGCAAATAGACCGCCTAAAAGCTTGCGTCTTGATAGCTCCAGCGTTTATTTTTGCCAAGAACAACGCTATGCCCGTGAGTGTAGAAACCGCACAGCACACTACCATTATGCGCATGATGCCATCGGAACTTAAACATCTGATAGATACCAACGAGCGCATACGTATGAACTTCATTCAGCTTCTTTCGTCTATTGATGTCTTCCTCACCCAGAAACTTCGTATGCTATCCCTCTTCACTGTCCGCGAAAAGGTGGCTTACTTCTTGATGAAAGCAGCCAAAGAACAGCAAAGCCGCACAATAAAACTCAGTAATAGCCGTCAGGAGATAGCCGACACATTCGGTATTCAGAAGTTCTCGCTATTGCGATGCCTTTCCGAATTTGAAGATAATGGTGCCATTAAAATAGATGGAAAACAGATAACTATTCTCAATTCAGATAAAATGAAATAGGAGAAACAAAAGTTATAATTGCAACGACTAAGTCCGTTTATAGTACTTGTGGCAATTACAGTCTATGATAGTTATGCTATATGCCAACGACAAATCAGTCGACTGTTTTTGAAAATCAGTCGAGTATTTTTGAAAATTAGTCGACTGTTTTCTTGCATTCTAACGATGGATTTTGTACCTTCGCAGTAGTGATAAAACACAGAATACCGACAGAGGGCATGCACTCCTAACCTCTGAAGGACTAACCTACAAGGAGCACTTAATATAAAACTATGGCAAACAGACCTTTAGCCTATATGCTTTCAGAGCGCAAGGCAAATCTCGGAAAGATGGCTGGAAAAACCGTCATTCAAGCACGTCCGACAGGGCGCAAACGTGTAGACCACCGCAGTTTCTGCGATGAGGTTGCTCACGCAACAACATTCACTGGGGCAGAAGTGGAAGCCGTTCTGCGACTTGCTGCCGACATTGCGAAAAAGCATGTTGAGAACGGTGATATTGTGGACTTTGGCGACATCGGTACATTGAGCCCATCGTTCCATAGCAAACTTGTGGAGAAAGGAAAAGAAAAGTTCAATCCCAACATACACATTACCGAGCCTATTGTACGCTTGACACCCTCAAAGAAGTATTTCACACTTACTGGTGTGAGCTACGAACGTGTAGATACTCCTGCCAAGAAGTCGTCTGAGGAGAATCCTACACCGCATCCATAAGATGTTCTGATTCACAATAAAATATTCTTATATAATAAAAACTGCCAATGGTATTATTGTTACCATTGGCAGTATTTAATTGTTGTCTTATTTGTTTTTCTTTTAATAGATATACTTACTCTATGCTTCACTTTTACTGCATATTATAAGTATGCACGCTTACGCCTTGTGCAGATGGCAGATAGTTTATACCCCACCAACACATTTGCAGGAGAGCAAAGTTGATGATAAGTATCCACATAGCCACTTCTAAGTTGCAATTCTTACGCAAACGATAATGAATATAAGTAAGATAAGCCAACCAAGTGGCAGCTGCCCAAGTTTCTTTAGGGTCCCACGCCCAGTAGTGTCCCCATGCTTCTTTTGCCCAAAGAGCACCTGTGAGCATACCCAACGAGAGAAAAGCCCAACCTATATAAACGAGATTATCTGTTATATCGAGCTCCTTGTGGGTTACTATCTTGCTTTTCTTGAAGAACAACAGATAAACAGCCATCACGAAAGCACCGCCCAAGAGTGCATAAGCAAACATATAGATGATGACGTGTGGTGCAAACCAAGGACTCTGCAAAGCAGGCATAAGGGTTTTGCTATGAATTTCTGGTTTCAGAAGATTGAAGCAAATGAAAACCAGAGAAAGCACTGTGGAAAATGACAACAGCCACTTATAATCCCAACGACTGTAAACAATGATGCCTGCTAATGGCAGGAAGAAAGAATACCACAAACGTGTTTCGCCCATAGTACGCATTGGAGGACGGTCGAGAGCTATCCACATAATGAGGATATAACTGAAAAATACCGCCAATCCGACTATCGTAGCACTATAAGCAACTATCTTCTTATCTTTCCATGCGGCATAAGCACCTGTTGCCCAAAGCAACACAGCTGCTACAGCAAAATATATAAAGTAATTCCAGAACGCTATCATTTCTTATCTTCCTCCTTCTTATATTTATTACGACCTGCTGTGATAAACATGAGAACTGCACCTATGAGCAACAGATAGATGCCCACATAAGTGGCAGGCAACCAAGGGTCGGATACGAGTTCATACACGCTGAGGGTGCTCCACTTTCCTTGTTCCTTATTGAAATCAAGCTGATAAATCTTCCACGAACCAATTGAAAATGGCTTGTTCACTTCAATATGCGCCTGAAAGGCATTACCATCTTGTGTGTAGACGTTTACATCTGACGCATAGCGCAATGGTTCACGAGCCGACATTGCTATTTCAGTCTTATCGTCAAGCTTTAAACTCGACATTGGGAACATATAACTTCCCGAACTTACCCAGCCTTTCTTTACAACACTACCCTTCTGTGCCTTGATTAGAATGGCTGTAGCAGCACCTTTACCTTTATACTCAACAAATCCGCCAGCATTGATGCGCATTCCTAAATCGTCCATTTTCATCATCTGCATCATCTGTGCTGGCATTCCTTTCATCATTTTGAGCATAGTTGCAGGCATGGCGTCCTCAATGTATTTCTCCACTGTGATGTTCCAACCTAAAAGTTCTTCGGAAGTGAAATTTTGCTCAATAATGATATTCTGCGGTTTGTCTTTGGGCAGAACCTTACCAGTCTTGCTATCGAATATCGCCAACTTTGGAGGATATTCGTCAATGGTAAACTTCTGCAACTCTATGGCAAGTGGCAACTCGTGTACCTCTTGATGGTCATCGATTCCACGCCATTCGGGTTTACCTTCTTCGCAATACATCTTGAGACGTTGCATATCGGCAGAACCTAATGTACCGCAAGTTACGAAGACAAACAATCCTAAGTGGCTGATGAGCGAAGGAATAAATCGCTTCTGGAAGTGCATGAGCTGTTGGATACCCACCTCTGCAACAATTACAATGTTCCAAAGATAGATGAGAACGAAGGGCCAGAAGCTGAGCATACGGGTAAGTCCGATAGGGTCTACAGCAGGACGACCTTCTGGAACTTGGCGACTCAAGCCCATTATAATGGTAAGAACAGACGCAGCAGCAAGTGCTGGCACTGCCGCCTCTACTTGCGTCATAAACTTAAAAAGATATACTTTAGAGCGGAGAGCATAGAACAATCCTAACGCCACTATAAGTATTGCCAATACAATAATATTGGCTGGCCACATAAAGACAAGCCACTCCACAGGGCCTATAGTAACTTGTAATAGGGCTCCTGTTATCAGAAGCCCTACACTTATAGCAATTCCCTCGTGGTATTTCCAAGGTTTATTCCACATACTTTAATATTTCTATGTTCAATGTTTAGAGGTTTATGCCCCACACATTACATTTCCTTTGTAATGAATCTGCCATTCTTCTTGGCTGTCTTCACCCATTGAGGAACTACATTGTCAATAAAGTTCTTCTTCTGAGCCTTGAGTTTCTTCATATCAAGACCGATGTAGCTTTGAGCTTTATCCTTAGTAGAAATGTCTGGCATTGGCACTTCCTTGCTGTAACCATGGCGAGCCAATACACGAGCAATATCAATACGTGCTGTCTGCGCATAGTTTAGGGCTACACCAAGCAGGCGAGTAACTTCCTGTGGTGCGTGGAAGCTGGCACCATGGCTTGCCACTGCATAGTCCCAACGCCATTGGCTCTTGCGCAGTGCGGTCAATATTGGCTCCATCTCCTTTTCTGTTGCTCCCTTCTCCCAAGCAAACTTAGCCTCGATATGTGCACGAGCCAACTCTTTCTCTACACGGTTACGGATATCAAAGACTTTCTCTTGACGCTCATATACGTTCTGACGCAATGTCTCTTCGCTTTGACGGTGGCAAGTCTGACAAGTGCGGTTGATATTTGCCAATGGTGATGTAATGTGGTGACTGGTGTACTTTATACCACCTTCTTGAATATAAGGCATGTGGCAATCGGCACAACTCAATCCACGTTGAGCGTGAATACCCTGCTTGAAGAGCTCGTATCCAGGGTGTTGGGCCTTTAAGATCTTTGTTTTAGATAGTGGGTGTATATAATCGTAGAAACCAATAGAGTCGTAGTATTCCTCAGCGGCTTCACAAGTGAGTCCCTTATCTTGTGGGAACTTGAGGTAGTTACCGTTGTCCTTTTCGAAGTAATACTCGGTATGGCATTGTGCACAAACCAATGAACGCATTTCCTGATGACTTGCCTTCTTCACGTCCTTACCAGCACGTTGCCAAGCCTCATAAAGAGCAGGACGAGCAGGTCTCAAATCCATATTGCGAGCATCGTGGCAGTCTGAGCAACCTACTGAATTCATAACTTCGTTACCCCACTGGCTCCACTTAGCGGCATAGAAAGCATTCTTGCCCTTCTCACGCATCAAACGAGGAACATCAGGACCTTTACATGTCCAGCAAGTACCTGGTTGCATATCTTCCTGACCATCTACGCCTGGCGAACCTGTACGTAAAATCTTGCGCAAATCCTCAACTGCATGACGATGCCCACGAGGAGTGTTGTACTCACGAGAGAAAGCATAACCAGCCCACAGAATAACCATTTCTGGGCGTTGTGCCAATACATCAACCTCTTGCGAAGAGTTGTACTTGCTCACAAAAGAAGTGTCTTCAGTCATTGCCCAAGTCTGATATTCCTTGGGGAAATCCTCAGCAAACTTCTCATTCTGACTCACAATTGAGTCGGTCATCACTGTTCGGCGATTGTTGAACACTGAGGCAACTTCTGCGCGACGCTCCAACATAGAAGAGCAAAGCATGCCCAGAATGAAGATGATAACCATTGCTCCGCCGAAGAGCAACCATCCTTGCCATTTCTTTAACTGTTTAGCCATATTGTTAGATTTTTATTTTTTTTCGAGTAAATTCTGCAACCATTGTGGTACAGGAGATGGAGGTATAGGCACTTGCGTTTCGGCATTTGGTGTTCTGCTGAGCGTATTCATACCGCCGTGAGCAACTTCACGGTGGCAATCCCAGCAAGCCTTACCCTCGCCGCGTTTTGCTTGCATATAATCAATCTTTCCTGTCTTTACGAACTCTGTATTGAGTTGTGTGTGGCAACGTATACAGTTGTCCATTATCACTTCTGAAGATGCTTCTTCAGCCATAATAGCCTGACGCTCTGAGCGGGTTACAAAGTAAGCCACATGTTTCATACCGTCCATACCTTTAAATAGGTATTTAGCAGCTATGCTTGAGTGTGGCACATGGCAATCGTTACATGTAGCATCTCTTCCATGGCTGGAGTGCGCCCATGTAGCATAATAAGGAGCCATAATGTGACAGTTTACACAAGCAGCGGGGTCGTCGCCCACAATATAAGTGTGCATACGCAGAAGATAGAAAAACAATCCTCCTAATCCCACAATGACACCCGATATAACAAGCGATACCACCTTTTGGCGATAAGTCAGTTCGGGAAACCATGATGTAAGCTTTCGCAGATTCATTGTGATATATTTTTTTATTATAATAATTTCAATTATTAACCTTATGGGGGCAAAGATAGTTAAATTTATGCAAGTTGCCAATAGTTTATCCTCATTTATTAGGATTTAAATTTATAATAAATGTTTAAAATGTTAATATATTGCAAAAGATGCGCCTATGGGCACAAATGTTACCTTTTACGCCAAAATAACTAAATATTTTTGTAAGTTAAAACATAAGAAACTATTAAGTAAAATGAAAAAAATGCATCGTTGGTTCGGACTGTTTCTCTGTCTGTTCCTTATCGGTTTTTGTGTATCGGGTATCATCTTGAATCACCACGAAATATTCTCCAGCATCAATGTTTCTCGCTCGCTTATGCCAAGTAGCTATAAGTACAAGAACTGGAATCAGGGACTGATGCGAGGCACACTTGCAAAAGGAGACAGCATTATTATATATGGTGAAAATGGATTTTTCCTCACCGATAAACTTGGTGTTAAGATAAAGGACTTCAACAAAGGTATGCCTTCTGGCGTTGAGTTGCGCAACATCAAAGCCATTACCCGCACCCGTTCGGGCGAAATATGGGCAGTAGGCAACTTCCAGCTATTCCATCTTGAGAACAACACTTGGCAAACAGTAGACCTTGATGGCCTTGACACTCGATTGGTAGATGTTACTTCGCGTGGCGACTCGGTGGTCGTAGCATCTCGCAACCATCTTTGGCTATCGCCCAATATTTGCAAACCCTTTCGACAAATACAACTTCGGGCAGGTACCAACCACGATGGCAAGGTATCACTCCTACGCACCGTATGGCTGATACATAGCGGAGCACTTTTTGGAACAATCGGTAAGCTCGTTGGCGACGCAGTAGCTATCGTTTTGATTATCCTCTGCATCTCGGGTGTATGGTTCTTCATTGCACGTAAGACACGTGCTGGCAAGTCGCAACTCAAGACACTTTATTGGGTGCATCGCCGCATTGGCAGAATCACAATCGCCCTTACACTGTTCGTTACCATCACAGGTTGGTTTCTCCGTCCACCTGCAATGGTTGCCATAGTTAAAGGACGTGTGCCTGCCTTACCTTTCACGGTACAGGACAGCAAGAACCCTTGGAACGACCAACTACGTGCCGTGCGTTACGATTCTGCCGAAAAAGACTGGCTCATCTACACCTCAAAAGGTTTCTATGCACTGCAAGACCTCCGCTCTACCCCACGTCCTATCAAGGGAACACCAAAGGTAAGCTATATGGGACTTTCTGCTTTCTACCAAGTAAACACAGGTCAATGGCTCGTAGGTTCGTTCAACGGTCTTTACCTCTGGAGCCGCAATGTACGGGGAGGAATGCCAAAGGTTGTGCCAATCGACAAGGATATTATGATGGTGGGCTTCAGCAACGATTTCAAAGAGCCATTCCTCATCGACTATTACGAGGGAACTACCTCGCCAAAGATGCCTGCCCAGTTCCAGCAACTACCGATGTCGCTGCACATAGCAGCACTCGAAACCCACACTGGGCGCATTTTCACCTTCCTGCACGACACCAGCAACGTTGTCTATATAGCCATTATAGGGTTAGCTATTGCGTGGTGCCTTTGGACGGGCTATTATCGTCCACGTAAGAACCGTAAGAAACACGGCAAGGAAAAGAAACCTAAGAAGCGTCGCCAACAGCTAAGATTAGAGAATGAAGAAAGCGAATGAATTGAAAATCAAGCGTATTTACCTAACGCCTGAAGAAGGCGACGGGTGTCGAATCCTCATAGACCGACTATGGCCAAGGGGAATTGCAAAGGAAAAAGCGTGCATCGACGAATGGAACAAAGCAATTACTCCTTCGCCCGAACTACGCAAATGGTTTGGGCATAAGGAGGAAAACTATGCTACGTTTGCCGAAAAATACCGTTCAGAACTTGACAACAATCCAGAGGCAACGCCCTTCGCCAACCATATTAAAGTACTTCTCGAATCGAGAAATGTAACCTTATTATATGGTGCAAAAAGCGAAAACTGCAACCACGCTATCATTCTTAGAGATTGGCTGATAAACAAATAAGACAGAAATGGCTTCAAGACGCGGTGTCTTGAAGCCATTTTTTGTATTTTCCAATTTAATAAAAGGACTATCAATTCTCATAATGGATAGCAATAAAACTTCGCCCCTATTCATCATTTTATAAACGGAAAACCGATTATAAAACTGTAAATATTTTTCACAAGCAATACTATCGCTTAACTATCTCGTTATCAACGCATTGCAAAACCTATTGTTTTGCATTCCAAAAGCGGCTCTTTTGC
>OHAU01000444.1_pt1 | contig 58810 bp, 56 predicted proteins | sample 1577181 | NCBI WGS metagenome assembly OHAU01 (sample SAMEA3541472, study PRJEB24748) | human gut metagenome | biome: human gut; feature: human-associated habitat; material: faeces | place: China | collected 2012 | reverse complement strand
GCAAACTCTGTCGATACTGTGCATATATTATTTTTCTTCTATACTTTGGTACAAATACGACACTATTCTCAATCACACAGACTTATATGAATACAAGCACGGAAAGATATTAATACATTTAAACTTTTGTTTTGAAGGTTTTCCTACAGAACAAACTCCTGCGGCAATGCTCAAATACTACCGACAGCGAAAGGGTTTAACCACACGGCAGTTAGCCGAGTGTGTTGGAATTGTACCCTCAACGGTGTTAATGTATGAGCGTGGACACTTCCCGATACCATATCAAACAGCTATTGCTATGGCTGAAGTTCTTGAAATTGATAGAAATCTGCTCTTCGATGAGTTTGCTCAATTTATGGATTATCCTTACAGTGATAGACTTCGTGAAGTCAGAAAAGCGCACAGATTAAATCAAGCAACTTTTGCTGAAAAAGCAGGTATTAGTTTGAGCATCTATTCTAAGTGGGAGAGCGGTTCACGACAGCCGTCAAGAAAAATGTATCGGCAATTGGTAAATACATATCCCGAAATAAACATATGAAAATACAGCGTATCTGTGATATAGCAGGTACGCTGTATTTTTTTATCGGCACATTAGTGTTATTACCTGTCTTTCTGTAAAATAAAAGTACAATAAAACACAGGAGGAAAATACTATGGAAAAGTCATTATTTGAACAAATGGGTGGTACTTATACGCAAGTCGGAGATTATCTGCTCCCAAATCTCATCTTACCCGAACAACAAGATCAGCCGATCGGAGTATGGGGACAGCGACACGCAAGATATTTGAAACAACACCGCAAAATTATTTATATGAACCTTTTGACAAGTGGCAAACTAAACGACTATCTTGTCGATATTGAAAATCAGGCTCAAAATATGTTTCTTCAAATTGTAAAGCAACTTGCAAAAAGTGAAGGCATAACAGAAGAACTTAAGGCAAAAGATCAGACTGAATGGGTTGCACAAATGAACACTGTTTGCTACAGAGCAATAGAAATTGTAAATTCTAAGTTGATTTATTAAAAATAGTCCGCTCTATTGAGCGGACTATTTTTAATAAATTTCATTTTCACACATTTTTTCAGCTTGCTCTATTATCAAATCTACCGCAGTTGCCTGTTTATCCGGTGGATATTTATATTTTCTGAGCAACCTTTTTACAGTAATTCTCATCTGTGCTCTAACACTTTCTCGTACATCCCAATCAACCTTAATATTATTTTTAATGCTGATTGTTAGTTCTTTAGCAATTTGTTTTAGGACATCATTTTCATAGAAATCTCTGGCAGACTCATTGGAAGATATCGCATCATAAAATGCCAGTTCGTCGTCTGATAACCCTAGCTTTTCTCCTCTTTTATGAAGCTCATTCATATCTTTTGCCATATCAACCAGAGCCTTTATAACCTCTACCGTCTCTAAAGAACGCTTTTCATATTGAATTACTGAGGCTTCAAGCATTTCAGAAAATTTCTTTGCTTGTACAACATTCTTTTTAGCTATCGCCTTAATCTTGCCGTCAAGCAAACGTCGTAAAAGTTCCAGAGCTAAATTTTTTTGTGGCAGTCCTTTTACTTCTTCAAGATATTCATCAGATAAAATTGAAATATCCGGTTTATTCAATCCAACAGAAGCAAATATGTCAACGACTTCTTCAGAAATAACTGATTTGGAAACCAATTGACCAATTTCATATTCTATTTGATCTTTCGTTTTCTTCTGTTTGTCTCTTGGTAGTATTTTTATAATACCTGATTTGATGGCTTTAAAATAACTAATCTCTATATTGATTGCCTGAGCTTGCTCAGAGGTTGAACATAATGCGTATGCCTTACCAATTTCTACAACCAAATTAAGAAATTCTTTTTTCTCATCTTCCGGTTTACCCAAAACAAAATCAACACCAGAAACAATACACGCCATTCGTTCACTTGCAGAGCCGCTTATATAAGAAGAGTAATCCAATCCATGCAATATTCCTTGAATTTGCTCATACTTCTCAAGCATGAGATCGATTGCTACTTGTGGATCAATACCCGTTGTCTTTCGGTCAGACGGTGTATATTGTGCTAATGCACTTCTTAAATTATCTGCAATACCAATATAATCTACAATTAAACCGCCGGGCTTGTCTTTAAACACACGATTAACTCGTGCTATGGCTTGCATAAGGTTATGACCGCTCATTGGTTTATCTACATACATTGTGTGAAGGCAAGGTACATCAAACCCCGTCAACCACATATCGCAAACAATAACAGTTTTTAATTCATCTTCAACATCTTTCATTCTCTTTGCAAGTAGCTTTTTCTGAGATGCAGTAGTTGAATGCGGCTGAAATTCAGGCGGATCAGATGCTGCAGAAGTCATAATAACCTTAATTGTACCTTTATCAACGTCGTCACTATGCCATTCCGGACGGTATTCTATAATCTTTGAGTAAAGTTTTACTGCAATCTTTCTGGACATAGCTACAAACATAACTTTACCATTAATCGCCTGTTGTCTAAGGTCGTAATGAGCAATGAAATCCTTCACCACTACATCAACACGACTATCTGTTCCAACAATAGCTTCTAACCTTGCCCATTTACGCTTTTGGCTTTCAGCGTAAGTTTCCTCCTGTCCCTCAACAATGCTGTCATACTCATCATCAATCTTTGGCTTTAATTCCTGCGGGAGATCTAACTTTGCAATTCTGCTTTCATAATAAATCGGAACAGTAGTTTTATCTTTAACCGCTTGCGTCAAATCGTAAATATCAATATAATCACCAAACAGAGCAGGGGTGTTCTTATCGCTCAACTCAACAGGAGTTCCAGTAAATCCAATAAAAGAAGCATTCGGCAATGCGTCTCGCATATGTTTCGCAAAACCAAAAGAAACTTTTCCATCCTTTTCTTTTGCTTCTAACCCATACTGACTGCGATGCGCTTCATCTGCTATAACGACCACATTTCGTCTCGTAGTCAGTGCTTCCATCGATTGGTCACTCTCATCTGGCGAAAACTTTTGTATCGTCGTAAATACAATGCCGCCAGCTTGAACGCTCAATAGTTCTCGTAATTTTTTTCTTGTGTCTGCCTGTTTGGGCGTTTGACGCAAATAATCGGCACTTTTTGAAAAAGTGGTAAATAGCTGATCGTCCAAGTCATTTCTATCAGTAATAACAACAATTGTCGGGTTATTCAATTCTAAAACCAATTGACGAGTATACATGAGCATAGAATAACTTTTTCCGCTACCCTGTGTATGCCAAATTACACCCGCTTTTCTGCTTCCATTTTCAGAAGCTGCCAAGTGAGTGGTATACAATGCTTTATTTACAGCAAAAAATTGATGATAACCAGGTAAAATTTTGAAAGACTTATCTTCTTCATGAACAAAGAAGCTATACTTTGAAACAATGTCCAAAAATCTCTTTTTATTCATCATTCCATACAGCATAACTTGCAATTGCGGAAAAGAAAGTCCCGATTCTTTTTCTCCGTCAATTGTTCTCCAGAACATAAAGCGATCCAGATCAGAAGTAATTGTACCAACTTTTGCATTGATACCATCACTTGTGATCATAAAAGCATTGTAATAAAACAAGGAAGGAATATCTCTTTTATAAGTCTGAAGCTGATTAAACCCATCAACAATATCTACTTCTTCGTTTGTCGCATTTTTCAGTTCTATTACAACAACAGGGATACCGTTCAAGAACGCAACAATATCAGGTCTGCGTTCTTTTCCGTTTTCAATTACAGTGTATTGATTGATTGCCAAGAACTCATTATTTTCAATATCTTTGGCATCAAAAATATAAGCTTTTTCTGTTTTTATGCTTCCGTCCTTCTGCTTAACCTCTACATCAATACCATCGGTTAATAATTTTTGAAACGCAACATTATTTTGGACAATCGACAAGCTCTGCTGACGAGTAATCTTTTTAACCAGTTCTGAAATCGTATCATTGGAATATTGTTTGTTAATACGTTTTAATGCACTATGTAGCCTGTCGTACAGAACAACATCTCCAAAACTTTCTCTCTCCGAAAAGCTTCCTCCCGGCGAAATATCCGGTCCATATTGAGTTTGGTAGCCTAAATCTTGAAACCACTCCATTGCAGCTTGTTCAAGATCATTTTCTATAAAATTGGACATTCTATTCACCTGCCTTTACAAAATGTCTTTTTTTAATATACGATGTCTGATGCTCTAATTCCGGGTAGACAAATGCTTCATTTATTCCAATCATATCAAGTTCATGCAGTATAGAAGATTTCTGTTCTGCTGGGATCCGTAAATATCTTGGAATCCCTTCATCTACATATTCACTGAGACTATCTTTTAAATTGAAACTGTTTTTTAGATAATAATCAGGAGCAGATATGTCTATTCCTAATATTAAAAACGCACCATTTTGGCGTCTTATACGTTCATTGTTCTTAGGAGCTACCACCGGGACATATTTATTTTGAAACTGCGTCTTCAGTCGCTCCACTTTTTCTTCAAAGCTCGATAAAATATCATCCCCGAGTCCTTTTCTTGAAAAATAATCCAAAAAATTACCTTCGCTTTTTCCATCATATTCTGCAAGTGCAGAAAACAATCTCACTTCTTTTTGTGTAGGACGCTGTAGCGATTCGATAAACAAAATCATTTCACCGTCTTTGTCTTCATGTTCAGAACAAGCAAAATAGAGGGCAATTAAAGGATTGGTTGTAATATCCAGCAATCGAGTTGGCAAGCCGTAATGTTGCATTTTGACCAACTGTTCGAAATCAGTCATATGATTTCCAAATTCCAGTGGCTCTTGCAATATCAGTTCATTAACGATAGTAGTTTCTTTTGTTAATAGACCATTTCTAAAAATACTTCCATGGATGCCGAATTCAATGTCAGATTGTCCACGAAACAGCAATGTACCAGGTATTCCATTTTCAGAAATGATGCGACTATAGTCAGAAAGTTTTGATAGTAAGTGAGAAACACTATAAATTGAAAACTGTTCTTCTGATTCATCTTGTGAATATTCTTCGTATCGTTCACGTTCATCCATTAATTTTCACCCACTTCCACTGGCAGTTCTCCACTCATCAACTTGGGGAGTAGGGTATCTCTAATTTCTGCCAACACTTCATTTTCTTCTTTGAGCTTTGCGATTTTCTCCTCAATAGGTTTTGCGATTTCTTCAAATTTCAATTGAAGTTCCATCGGCGGTACAACCATAGGAAACATTTTAAAGGCTTCAAAAGGGAAGTTCTGCCTTGTTGTACCAATGGCATGGTGTTTGATCATCTCCTGGAATATCGGCTGCTTCATATAGTAATAAAAGAAAGTAGGAGTAATCGTATCCTTCATCTTAAAAACAGTATAAATCGGACTGACAAGTCCCACATCATACTCTTTGAGCATGGCAATAGAACCGATATTTGCTCTTGCCGGATTATATGCTACCTGATTGCGGCGAACAATTTTATAGTTTTTTGTACTCTTACTATAAACTTGTTTTGTAAAAACATCTTCTGATGCTTTAAATTCGCCTTCTTTTACAACAGAAAGAACAGGATAATTATTTTCTACTATATTCTTTTCTTTTACTTCTTGAATGTTGTCATAGACAGTGGATTTTACCCATTCACTGTCAGGCTCTCTTCTAACATTTATAAATCGTTCATTATATAGATCATAGACTATTTCTTTCCATATTGAAATTTCTTCATTATTTTTTTCTATTTTACAATCGATAGGATATAAAATACTTACAATTTTGTCTTGAGTACTTTTAGAAACCATAGGAACGTCTAATTTTAAAATTTGAGATGCACTTATATTCGCCTGATTTGCACTGCCACTTGCAGTATTTGCCAATAAAATGTTAATCTCCTTTCTGTTCAAAAAATAATACAAAAACTGTAAATTTGTTTTTTTCTCATCTAATACTTCAATTTTGCCAACTCTTTGATTTAAAAAACATATTTTATCTTTTATTCTCATTCTCCCAATTTTTCCTACTGCAGAATTGGGTTGAGAGGCTTTTGAACCTGTCATTGAGATTAAAATATCATTATATTTTATTTTAAATTGATTCAGTGATTCGTCTGGATACTCAATATAATCGCAATTTGATAAATCAATTTTTGAATCAATAATATTTTTTATCTTGATGATAGGATATTCGCCATTCACACAAAAATCTGCAGACTTAAAGGCATATCCATTCTGAATTTTTGCTACTTTTCCTAATTGCTCATATTGATACATCAAATCACCTCCCTAAATCTCCCAACCAATGTTAAGTAATTGTTTATGAATCTCCTCATCAAGTTCCTTGGTATCTTCTGATATAATTTTAAGCTTATTTAATAATTTTTCCATTTTTTGATCAAAAGGTTCGTTGTTTTCCTCAACTTGTGGAATTCCCACATAGCTCGCCGGTGTCAAATTATAATCTTTTTTCCGTATTTCTTCTATTGTTGCTATCTTCCAAAATCCCTGGTTATCAGCATATTCAATCTCTGTACCATCTGCCTTTGTTGCTTTCTTTTCATGGTTGCGGAAAGAATGGTATGCGGAGGTGATTTCATCAATAGTTTTTGCAGTCAGCTGCCTCTGCGTACGACTATCCTCATAAGGTTCTGTTTCCATATTTCTGGCATCGATAAACAGAATTTCTCCGTGGCGATCACGGTGTCCGTTTTTCAGCTTATTGCGAGCCATAAACCACAGACAAACAGGAATCGATGTTGTTGAGAACAGTCCACCCGGCAAAGTAACAATACAATCGATTTTGTCATCTTCAATCAAGTTTTTACGAATGTTGTATTCACTGATTGTAGAAGATGAAAGAGAACCATTCGCCAATACAAAACCCGCCGTCCCGCTTGGAGCTAAGTGATAAAGCATGTGTAAAATCCAAGCATAGTTGGCATTACCCGTAGGCGGAATACCGTACTTGCTCCATCTTGGATCATCTATCAAACGCTCACCGCCCCAGTCACTAATATTAAAAGGCGGGTTTGCCATAATATAATCTGCCTTTAAACTCTTATGCTGATCGTTATGGAAGGAATCCGCATTTTGCTGACCAAGGTTTGCTTCTATTCCACGGATAGCAAGATTCATTTTACAAAGTTTCCAAGTATTATAATTGGATTCCTGCCCATAAATGGCTAATTGTCCGTCAATTCGTCCCTCTCTGTCTTCAACAAAGCGTTCACTCTGTACAAACATACCGCCAGAACCACAGCAAGGGTCATAAACTCGACCATCGTGAGGTTCGATCATAGCTACAATCAATTCAACTACACTACGTGGAGTATAGAATTCCCCACCCAGTTTTCCCTCAGCACGTGCAAACTTTCCAAGAAAATATTCATATACAGAGCCTAAAGTGTCTTTGTTCTTATCGTTTCCAATCTCAAGTTCAGATAATAAATCAACCAATTCACCCAAAGACCGTTTATCTAAAGACGCTCTTGCAAAATCCTTAGGAAGCACACCACGAAGAGAGGAGTTTTCCTTTTCAATCATATACATGGCATTATCGATAACTTGACCAATTGTCGGATCTTTAGCGCTATTTTTAATTGTCTCCCAACGTGCTTCCTGCGGCACCCAAAACACATTTTTTGCGAGGTATTCATCTCTATCTTCCGGATCAGCATATTCATCCTGAGAAATTTCTTGATAAGCTCTTTCAAAACTATCAGAAATATATTTCAAGAATATAAGACCAAGACATACGTGCTTATACTCTGCAGAATCCATATTATTACGGAGTTTATCTGCCATTACCCACAAATCTTCTTTTCTTAATTCAGCCATTTTTATTCCTCCACCATTAAATAATCTGCGATACTTTTGCCCAGATTTGCTTTTCATTTGGGCTTTCTTTTGCCGTTCTAATAATTTTTAATATTGATTCATTTTCCATTAGGTATTCTTTAATATCTGCCGGAACATCTTTTCTTTCTTTTGCAGCTAAATCATATAGCCTATTCCTTATGTCTGGGAATTCTTCTAAATGCAATTCTGCAATTATTCTATCCAATAACTCTCTTTCGGGAGGTTTATTATTACCCTTTTCAATATCACTGATATATGTAGGTGTTTTACTCACCGCTTTTGCAAGTTGACGAATTGATATTTTTTTTGCTTGTCGGACGGAACGCAAATATTGACCGAATTCAGCATTTTCCGTTTTCAAATTCAAATCATCCACCTTTATCACCTCCATTGTAAGTTAGTTAGCTTACATACTACTATTATATATTATATTGCCAATTAAATCAAGGTGCTTATCAAAATCAAATTTATTTGCTATAATATTTTTATAATTCAGGAACAAAATAAGATTTCTATGTCGTTTAATATATAGAGAGCATACTCTCTGGAAAGGAGGCACAAAACATGCCAATATTACTAAAAAGAAAAAACGGCGAGATCACGCCGTTTCGCAATGCAGAATATATTTCTGCGTTCTATTTCATCCCCAAAAGCATTTTGGATAAGTGCGGAGAAGAAATAAACAGTATTCCAAGAAATCCAAGAAAATTGCTTCAAGATCGTCGTGCCATAGAAATAATAGAAAGTGATTTATTTAAGCTGGTAATCATCGACGCTTACGCCTTTATGGTGTGGCCTTTTATGGGGCTTGGCGCAAAAAGGGAAATTTATTCAGGATATGAGCCGTCTTGGAGATATGCGCACGCAGCTTCTATTTGGATTAAAGGAATGGAAGATGAAGGAGTTATCCCTAAGTCACAGGAGATATTAAAAAGTAGCAATGTAGACGAAGACCTCGGATATATATCCGAAGAAGAAATTTCAGAAACATTCACTTGGCTCGTTCCTAAAATAATGGCAAAACACAATATGAATGAGATCATTGCTGTGGCAGCTGAATATCGCTGCTTTGAAGATTTTGATTACCGAAAGAGCCGACAAAAAATTGATTTTTACCGCAAGTGGTATCACACTCGTGCCAAAATATCCGTTGAATCTCTTGATGAATTAAAAGAAAAGTATGCAGAGAATACAGACGGAATGGAGTGGGATATTCCTGATGACAATGTTAATGTTGAGAGTACCGTATTAGAACCGATTGCAGTCAGCAAATTTTTTGACACGCTTTCTGAAACAGACAGGAAAATACTCACAATGCGAATGGATGATGTTACACTTGAAAAAATCGCAGAAGAATTAGGCTTCAAAACGCACAGTGCTATTCACAAAAGAATCCGAAAGATTGGCTTGGCTTATGAAAAGTTTAGCGGTGAAGATTTAGGATTCAGCAATAAGAAAATTATCTGACAACACCTATTGATGTATAAATCGGTAGGTGTTCTTTTTATGCGCAAAAGCAGAAAGGAGGTCTTTTGGATGCAGTACAATCTGATAAAATCGCAGCAAATCAAAATTAAGAATACCCTATGTATGCAATGCGGACACCAAAGCTGTTTGATGATAAGTAGTGGTGTCTGCCCTGTTTTTTCGGGAAGCAAACAAGAAATCATTAATATTAAGGAGGACAATCACAATGAAAAAATATAAAGAAACCTATATCATCGGTGTTGACCACGGCTATGGAAATATGAAAACGGCTAATTGCTGTTTCCAGACAGGTGTGACCGTATATGATAAAGAACCAATTTTCAAAGACAATCTGCTTGTTTGGAATAACAAGTATTATCTTATCGGCGCAGAGCATAAGGAGTTTTCGGCAGATAAAATGCTGGATGAGGATTATTATATCCTGACACTTGCGGCAATCGCACGGGAGATGAACATTGCAAAAATCTATTCTGCTGATGTATTTATCGCCGCCGGGCTTCCGCTGACTTGGGTAAGCGAACAGCGAGAAGAATTTAAAAGATATTTACTGAAGCACGAAACAGTTGACTTCAATTTCAAAGGCAGGGATTATCATATCCGCATTGTCGGTGCAGATGTTTACCCACAGGGATTTGCCGCTATTGTCAATCACTTATCCGATTTTTCAGGTGTAAATATGCTATGCGATATTGGCAACGGCACGATGAATATTATGTTGGTCAATGATAAAAAGCCGAACCCCAACCGCTGTTTTACCGAGAAATTTGGAACACACCAGTGTATGCTCCAAATCCGTGAAAATCTGATGAGAATTCATCACACAGAGCCACCTGAAGAAATGATTACCCGTGTGCTTCGTTTCGGCACGGCAGATATTGACGGCGACTATTTGAAAACAATAACCAGTACTGCCAAAGAGTATGTGGAAGGTATTTTCCGCAGACTGCGTGAACACGGCTATGATTCAAAACTGATGAAGCTGTATATTGTCGGAGGAGGCGGCTGTATGATCCGTAACTTTGCTGAATATGACGAAAGCCGTATTACTGTAAACGATGATATTTGTGCTACTGCCAAAGGTTATGAACGAATGCTGGAAATGAAATTGATTAAAAACGGCGGTGCGTTATGAGTATCAAACGAATGAGCCTTCGGTTTAACTTGGATAACGAAGCTGACCGTAGTGCTTGGGAGCATTTAAAAAATGCAACAGATTCAAAAAACAAGGCAGTTATTACTGCTATCAATCAATTTTATGAGCCACACACAGAAATTACAGAGGTTATTAGAAAAGCTATTCGAGAGTACTTGCAAAATCTTTCTGTAATACAGACGGAATCAGCACAGCCGACCGAAACACTATCCGAAGAAGAAAACGAACTTATGGATTCCCTCGATATGTTTCTCGGTGAATGACGGCATCAGAGTAGTGCCGCTTTTTTATGCTCTGAAATTCACTGCGGCATCATTTTGGCATCATATCAAAATTAAGGAGGATTTTTATTATGAGAGCTTATTCATCATTAAGACAACTTGAAGAAAAAGGTATTTGTGTTGATGAATACCTGACCAATGAGAGAGACGGCGTATTTAAGGCACGCCTTGACTGCAAGCGTTGGGGCAAGAAACGAAATATTCTTGCGTACTTCACATTTGAAGACGGCAGTAAGGTTATGGCCTCCGCTTGGCAGAACACCGGGTATCTCGGTATCCCTGAGATTGAAGCAGGAACGATGCTGACGCTCACCTTTGAGAGAGCAAAGAACGGAATTTCCTATTTAAGAAAGGTTGAGAGAAACGAAGGACAGTAATGCGTGTCTCATACGGTAACAAGCAGGGAACTTGTACGGCAAGTTCCAACTCAAAATCGGCTGTTTAGCCGATTTACTCTTTAGGGACTGCCGCCCCTAATACCCCGATAACAGAAAGGACTGATTTTATGAACAGAAATCCAAAAGAAAAACTTGCCCGCATAGAGATACGGGTAAAACCTCAAGAAAAAGACAAAATCAAACGACTTGCCGAAAAATGCAATTTATCTATTAGTGAATATATTGTGCAGAGGGCATTGGGATATGAACCGAAAACGGTTCTTCCCGATGTCTTTTTTGATTTCTACAACAAATTATGCGAGCTGTGCAATACGGCGGGATTCACGCCCGAAACGGAAAGCAAACTGCTTGCGCTGATTGATGAAATCCATTCGGAACTTTTACTACCACGGAAGGAGGATGTGCGTAAATGGCAACGACAGGATTCTGGCCTGTCAAAAACAGGCTGAAAGAAGTAATCGACTATGCCCGTAACCCTGACAAAACCACCGACAAAAAATTCTTGGATGAAGATTTATATACAGCACTCCGTTATGTTGAGAATGATAAAAAGACGGATCAAATGATGTATGTTTCGGGTATCAACTGTCCGAAACAAAGAGCATACGAATATATGATGGCTACTAAGCGTCGTTACGGCAAGCTCGGCGGGAATGTCGCTTACCACGGTTATCAGAGTTTTGTCAGCGGAGAGGTGACACCCGAAGAAGCACACACAATCGGATTAGAAACAGCACAGCGCATGTGGGGCAAGGATTATGAGATAGTTGTCACCACCCACCTGAACACGGATAATCTACACAATCATATTGTGGTAAACTCGGTATCTTTTCGCACTGGTCGGAAATTTGAGAACCATATTTCCGACCACTACAAGCTGAGAGAGATTTCCGACGCAGTTTGCTTGGAACGAGGGAAAAGCGTATTGCCGCCGAGTAAATTCACAGACAATCGAAAGAAAGACTATTGGATTCACAAAAGCGGCGGTTTCACCCACCGAGATATTTTAAAACGGGATATTGACGAAGCAATTTCAAATACAATCAACTGGAAAGCATTTGATTTATACCTGAAAAATCTCGGCTACAGCTATGCAAGAAACAGCGATTACCGTCATCCGTCCATTATTGCTCCCGGCTGGAAACGCTCTGTCCGTGTTGATTCGTTAGGCGAGCAATACACGCAGGAGAAAATACGGCAGAGACTGATTGATAATCAGAAAAATATTACTCTTTACGCAATTCGTATTCCAAAACGGTATGCACCGCTGTTACAGCTTGAATACGAATTTAAAAAAGCACAGCATATGGACGGGATGCAGCTTGCGTTTGCATTGATTATTGAGCTTTGGAAGCTGATTACAGGCAACAATATAGAGCCGTCATCCCCAAAGCCTCTATCCCCGGCACTACGGCAGGAAGTCAGAAAATTAGATCAAACCTTAAAGGAATACAAGCTTCTTTGTGAGAATCAAATTGATTCCGCACAGGAGCTTGTTTCATTTATCGAGAAAAAATCTACGGATATTTCTGCGTTGGAATCGGAACGGCAGAAAATTTATAACCGTATCCGACGCCCGAAATCAGAAGATGAAAAAGAACAGAACAAAACGGCGGCAAGAAAAATCTCTGCAAAGTTAAAACCTTTGCGTGAAGATCTCAAAACTGCACAATCCATCACCGAGCGGTATCCGCATATCTTGGAACTACTTGAAACCGAGCGTGCTATGGAAATACAAGTAAAAACCAAAAACAGAGAAAGGAATTATGAACGATGAAAAACACACCAAAAAATATTGCAATAGAAAAACTTTTCCCCTTTGAGGGACATCCCTTTAAGGTTCAGGACAACGAAGAAATGAACGCTTTGATCGAGAGTATTCAAAAGCAAGGTATTTTGTCTCCGCTAATCGTCCGACCAAAAGAAAATACCAAAGACGAATACGAAATTGTATCGGGACACAGACGGTTTCGTGCAGCAGTTAAGGCAGGGATAAAAGAAGTCCCTGCCTTAATTGTTCCCCTTGATCGTGACGCCGCTGCCATTGCAGTGGTAGACAGCAATCTGCACCGAGAACATATTTTACCATCGGAGAAAGCCTTCGCTTATAAGCTGAAAGCCGAAGCATTACGACATCAAGGAAAACGCTCTGACTTAACCTCGGAGCAAGTTGCACCGAAGTTGGCAACTGAAATCATTGCTGAGAGTGATAACACAAGCAAAGACACAGTTAAACGCTATATCCGTCTGACCAATCTTATCCCTCCAATTTTGGATATGGTTGATGAAAAACGGATTGCTTTCACTCCTGCCGTCGAGCTATCCTATCTACTCCCCGAAGAACAAACAATGCTGGTGTCCGAAATGGAATACAGCGATTGTACTCCTAATTTATCTCAGGCACAGCGTTTAAAGGCTCTCAGTATACAGGGATTGTTCACGAAAGAACAGTTATCCGCCATTATGAACGAGGAAAAAGCCAATCAGAAAGAGCGAGTGAAAATTCCTGTCGAACGTATCCGCAAATATTTTCCGAAAAACTATACCACTACTCAAATGGAAGAAACCATTGTAAAACTCTGCGAAGCGTACCATCGAAAACGGCTGCGTGACAGAGATTCAAGATAAGGAGGTGTGCCTATGGATTTTAAGATAAACGCTGTGATTCACAGAGGAAACGATTATGAAAATTCATTGCGCACGTTCCAGAACAAGAGAGTGGAATATCTTGAGCAGGAAATCCGTGCCTTTGATGTTGAAACCTTACGCTTACTTCTATCCGACCTTCAAAAACAAGGTCGCACAATAGAAACGGTTACGGGGATAGCGGTATAATCAGACGGTGAGGAGGGCAATAATTATGATGAAAAAACAAAAACGAAACAATGAGGACAATCGTGGCGTAGCTATCTACGCCCGAAAGTCCCGTATTACAAATAAAGGCGACAGTATCGGCGTACAGTTCAAGCAATGCGCCGAATATGCCAAAAGAGAACTTCAGCTTGACGACGATTACAGCTTTATGGAGTATGAGGATAAAGGGCTAAGCGGTTACTATTCCGACCGCCCTGATTTCCAGCGTATGCTCCACGATATTGAAATGGGTAAAATCCGTGCGGTTGTCTGCTACAAGTTAGACCGTATCGGCAGAAAGACCAGTGACCTTTTACGCTTGCTTGATTTTCTTGAAAAGCACAAGGTGGATTTGCTGATCTGCTCCAACAATATCAACACCGCTTCCGGTGTATCCAAAATATTCATTCAAATCTTTGCTGTGGTTGCGGAATTTGAGCGTGATACTCTGACCGAGCGTATCACAGATAATATGATGGAGCTTGCTAAAGACGGACGCTGGCTTGGCGGAAATACACCCACAGGTTTCACAGTGAAGCGTGTAAAGACCGGCAGCGGCAAAAACAAATCAGCTTACAGTTATTTGGAGAGCATTCCCGAAGAAAAAGCAATGATACAAAAACTCTACGCTGTATTTTCGGAAACCCGTTCTATTAAGAAAACAGCAGACAGGATGAATGAGCTTGGCTATCGCACAAAGATCGGCAGCAAATTCAACACTTCCACTACAAGATTATTATTAAAAAATCCTGTTTACTGCGTTGCTGATGAAATTGCCTACAACTATTTCTACGAAAACGGCGGTGGAGTATGCGCTGATCTATCAGAGTTTGACGGTCAGCACGGCTTATCCGCCTATAACAAGACCGACCAAGAAAAGTTTGAGGACGCTGACAGTACCTTCATTTCTCCGAAATTTGTGCAGTTAATGTCTGCAAAGCCTGTTTCTGAATGGATTATCTCGGTTGGCAGGCACGAAGGTTTTATTCCGAGTCAACAATGGATTGATACACAAAATATGCTTGATTCCATTGCAGAAAAGTACAACCGCCCGCACCGAAAGACTAATGCTCTGCTGGCAGGGCTGGTATACTGTCCGCATTGTGGAAAACGCCTGCGAGTTATCTCCGAATCAAACCGATGGACAAACGGCAAGCCGAGATTCAAATATGTCTGTCCCGGCTATCGTGCAGGAGAATGTACTTTCCGTGCTGTTGACGGTGTACTGCTTGATGAATTTGTAGTCAAACAGTTATCCAATCTCTCCGATGAAGACAGCGAATACTTTGTCAAATTACTCAATCAAAAGGCTTCGGATATTTTTAAGAATACTCAGAACGAACAGGAACTAATCGAACTAAAGAAAAAGAAAGCACAGCTTGAAGCTGCTATTTCGAATCAGGTGAAAAATCTGCGGGAAGCAGACGATAATCTAAAACGATTTATTCAGGAGGATGTAAAGGGACTGACAGACGAGCTTTCTGAAACGGAAAAACTGTTACAAAAATTAGAGGATAGCAGGCAAAGTCAGATGTATGCTGTGAGAGATATTGAAGAAATCAAAGAAAGGCTGTTATCCTTTGAAAAATACGCAAAGGACGCACAGCCGGATGTGTTAGTAACGCTGATACAATCCTTTGTGGAGCGTATCTATATCGTTGATGAAAACGACGAGCGTTACTGTCATATCTTTATTAAAGGTTGCACCAAAGAGGACTATGACGAGTTCTTCCGGGCAACCGGTTACATATCTGGTACGAGAGAAACAGGTGCTATCACATCCAAATTGCCTTTGTGTGATTCAGATGAGTGTTGCAAACACTACATGGTATTTGCACATCCATTTTGTGTGGGATAAACTATTTGTTTTATTTGCCATTAAAATCACCTTTCTTTTTTACAATAGACTTGAACATTCTTATTGTAATACGATTGGTGATTTTTTTGTATAACTTTTTATGCACACCCGCATAGCGGGTGGTTGTTTGTACCACGCAAGCGTGGCACTGGGTAAACCCATTAAAACAAAAACTGTACAACCGAAAAAGGCTGTACAGTTTTTTATTTTGCGGTAGAACCGCATTGCAGAAAGGCTTATTTAATTGAATCAATCCATTTTTGAATTTCAGACTTTGATGTACGCAGAACTGATTCGTCAAAACGGATATTCATTCCCTGCTTTACATCGGCTGTACCGCAGGCATCTGCAAAATCTTTGAATGTGTGACCAATCCAACCGCCGTTGGTTGCAAACGGATAAACCGTCTTGTCCGAAAGGTCATTCTCCTTGAGAAATGTGTGCATTGCAGGGGCAAAAGTGTACCACCAAACAGGTGTTCCGAGAATTACCTCGTCATACTTGCTAAGGTCAATATTAAGCGGTTTTATTTTGGGACAATAGCCGCTGTTCACTTCATCTTGACCTTGATTTACAACCGAGTTGTAGTCGCCGTCATACGAAACTACTGTTTCGATTCTTGCAATGTCAGCACCCGTGCTTTTTTGAATCATCTCGGCAATGCTTTTTGTGTTGCCACGATACGAATAATAAACGATAACTTTTTTCATATTCAGAAGCCGCCTTTCATTAACCGAGCTTGTTATACTCTTCATCGGTTACAGGTTCGCACCACTCGTTTGAACATTCTTCGCCCGGCATTTCGGTTGCAATGTGTGAGAACCAGCTGTCCTTTTTAGCACCGTGCCAATGTTTAACCTCGGCTGGAATTACGATTACCTTACCCGGTGTAAGGCTTACAGGCTCTTTGCCTTCTTCCTGATACCAACCCTCACCTGCCGTGCAGATGAGGAGCTGACCGCCGCCGCTCTTTGCGTGGTGAATGTGCCAGTTGTTACGGCAACTCGGTTCAAATGTTACATTTAAAAGGTGAAGTCCGTCCTCGGGCTTTGTGAGTGAATTTAGGTATGACTCTCCGATAAAATACTTTGCATAAGCTGTATTGGGAGTGCCTGTGCCGAATACATTCTGCTTTTCAAATTCATTCTTATCTGCAATTTTCATAATATTATCTTCTTGTGTAATTAAATTTTTTTAATCCAATCATCAACAATGCCTTCTGCCTTATCGGCATCACTTCCGAACAAGGGAAGTCCGTTTGTTACGGTTGCACCTTTGGCAGTATTTTTAATATCATTGACTGTGTTTGAAAGTCCGCTTCCCTCGTGAGTGCAGAACGGATGAATTGTTTTGCCCGTAAAATCAAATGCTTCAAGAAAAGTATAAACCGCCATAGGCATTGTTCCGCAGTAGTTTGGATAGCCGAGATAAATTTCATCGTAATCGTCAAGATTCGGCAATGAAACAAGTTCGGGTCTTGCCTTTGATTTAAGGTCTTTAACCGACTGAGCAACACATTCCTTGTAGTTTGCGGAATACGGAACTTTCTGCTCAATTTTAAACATATCGGCTCCTGTGAGGTCTGAAATAATTTTTGCAACCTTTTCGGTGTTGCCAACTTTTACATAGCGGTACTGACCGCCGAAATAATTTTCATCTGCTCGTGAATAAAATGCAATTAACTTTGCCATTGTAAATCTCCTTTGTTTCAGAATTTTTACTATTTTTCAGTTTGTTTTTTACTTTACAGGAATATATTACACCATGAAGTTGACTTTAAGTCAAGAGGAATTTTTGATTTATTTGTATAATTTTTAATTAACTGCATAGGTTGCTTTCCGTACAACACTCTTAGCTTAAATATTCTGCTGTTACTTGTGGGCATCCGATGAACTCCTCTATTTAAAATTGCAAAAGCAATCGCTATACTTACGCTCGGGCATAGTATGTTTTTGATATTGCAAACTATCTGCACGAACGGAGAGTTGCGGTACATCGCAAAAAAATACTGTACAACCGAGAAAGGCTGTACAGTATCGGAATTATTCTTTATAAGAAACTATTTCTTTTCAGTAAGAAGCTTATTGAGTTCGTCCATAAAGGTGTTAATATCCTTGAACTGGCGATAAACAGACGCAAAACGTACATATGAAACCTCGTCAATATTCTTGAGCTGATCCATTGCAAGCTCACCGATTTGCTTTGAAGTGATTTCACGGTCAAGGCTTGACTGAAGCTGAGCTTCAATATCATTGACCATATTTTCAATCTGTTCAATTGAAACGGGACGCTTCTCGCAGGCACGGAGAATTCCGCCTGTAAGCTTGTTGCGGTCAAAAACCTCACGGGATTTGTCACGCTTAACAACAATTATCGGAACAGTTTCAATCACCTCATGTGTAGTAAAGCGTTTGCCGCATCTCAGGCACTCTCTTCTTCTGCGGATTCTTTCGCCGTCATCGGCAGAACGAGAGTCGATAACCTTGCTTTCTTCATAACTGCAATATGGACACTTCATATGAAAACCTCCGAATAATTATTCCCTAAAATAATTATAACATACCGTTTTCAAATTTCAAGTATAGAAAATTTACAATTTAATTACACTTTTATTGCATCAGAGATTGCGGTAATGCTTAACATTTCTCTTCTTTCTTTTACGCTTACCGTGAATTTTTGAAATAATAAGGTAAATGATGAGAACGAGAATGATAAGAGCGATAATCACGATAAACCAATAGGACTGAAATACTGTGCCGATGATGTTGAACACATAGAGAATTCCGCTGCGTTCAATCTTTTCGCCTGCAACAACATTAACCTCGGCAAGCTTTTGCTTTTCGCTGTTTGCATCTGCTTTGTAATAGATTGTTGCCTTGCCGACTACCGAGCCTTTGTCAAGCGGTGCGTCAACGCTTTCGGGAATATCCTGTTCAATAATTATATTCTCATCTGTGCAGTCTTTCGGCACAATTGCACTGAGGTCGGTTTCGGGATAAAGCAATGTACTGTTTTTGCCCCATGCAAGGTTAACCTTTACTTCGCAAAGCGGCTTTGACGAGGTGGCTACCGTGTTCATTTCAAGACTTGTCAACGCCCAGCGGAAAAGGTCTGCCGCATCGGTCATTGTTGCGTAGTCCTCGGTCACACCTTCCTCATACGGTGCGTGAAGGAGAATTGCCATATATGAATAGCCGTCTGCCGACGCTGTCGTTACAAGACATCTGCCTGCCTCGTTAGTCGTACCCGTTTTGATGCCCTTTGCGTACATATAGTAATACTCACCGCCACGGTTGGCGTCAATGAGGTAATTGGTTGTTACAAGGGCTGTATCGTCACCGTCACAAGTGTATGTACAGGTATTTGTGATTTCTTCAAAGCGAGGAAGAGTGAGCGCATAGGTTGTGATTTTGTACATATCACGGGCGGTTGTGTAGTGGTCGGGATCGTGAAGTCCGTCAGGATTTGCAAAATGAGTGTTTTCGCAACCAAGCTCCTTTGCCTTTTCATTCATAAGCTTGACAAAGTTATCAACATTGCCTTCACCGATATAATCGGCAAGAACCATTGCGGCATCATTACCCGAGGGAACCATCATGCTGTAAAGCAGATCGATTGCAGTCATACTCTTGCCGACATGATTTTCAACATTCGCAAGGGAACTGCCTGTATTTTTGAGAACATCAAGAACCGACTGCTTAATCGGAATTTTTGTATTATCAAGATCGGCAATGTTTTCAACCGCAATTATGTAGGTCATAATCTTTGTTGTTGACGCAGGGTAACGCTTTGAGTCGGCGTCTTTTTCATACACGGTCTGACCCGAATCCATATTTACAAGAAGGATTGAGTCCGACTCGGTTTTTACATCATTAGGATAGGACGCAGCACCTGCCGATGTGAAAGCGGAACAGATAATGATGCAAAGCATACAGAGAAGTGAAAGTGTTTTGGTTATGGTTTTTCTCATTTACTTAATTCTCCCATTTATAGTTTTTCAGTTTAAAGCATTTTGTCCGCCACGCTCAAACAGGCGGTCTACCTCTGCTCTTAACAATCGTATTTCATCGTTTCGGATATCGCCGTAACGATCCATTATGCAGTCTGCAATTTTTTGAGAAAGTTCAAGGCTTTTTGTATCGGCAAAATCGGCAATCGACATCTGCGGAAGTCCATGCTGTCTGTGACCGAAAAAGTCGCCGGGACCTCTCATTTTCAAATCTTCATCGGCAATGACAAAACCGTTGTTCGTTGAACACATGACCTCAAGTCGTTCTCTTGTTGTCTTACTGCCCTTGTCGCTGATGAGAATACAATAGGACTGCGAACTGCCTCTGCCAACCCTTCCTCTCAGCTGATGGAGCTGTGAAAGTCCGAATCTTTCGGCATTTTCAATCACGATAACCGTAGCATTCGGAACATCAACGCCGACTTCTATTACCGTTGTGGCAACAAGAACGGAATACTCATTCTCGACAAACTTACGCATAACCTCGTCTTTTTCATCAGACTTCATCTGTCCGTGAACTATGCCGACTGCTATGTCGGGAAATTCCCGCAACATCAAATCTGCGGCATATTCTTCGGCTGACGCAACATCGTCAAGCTCGCCTTCTTCAACAAGGGGACAAACTATATACGCCTGTCTGCCGTGTTTTACTTCACTGCGGATAAAGTCATACACTCCGCCACGCATTGCAGAAGTTCGCAACACGGTTTTCACGGGTTTTCTTGACGGCGGAAGTTCATCAATTATTGAAATGTCGAGGTCGCCGAAAATGATAAGTCCGAGTGTTCTCGGAATCGGAGTGGCACTCATAACAAGCAGATGCGGATTGTTGCCCTTGCCGAGAAGCTTTGCTCTTTGCGCAACGCCGAATCTGTGCTGTTCGTCGGTTACGGCAAGCGCAAGATTTTTAAACTCGGTTTTATCGGTAATGAGAGCGTGTGTTCCGATTACCATATCAATCGAACCGTCTGCAAGTGATTTTCTGATTTGTTTTTTTTTGGATTCCCTTAGTGTGCCTGTCAGCAGACCAACCTTGATATCCGTATTTTCAAAAAGCTTTTGAAATGTTTTGTAATGTTGTCGGGCAAGGATTTCAGTCGGCGCCATGAATGCGGTCTGAAATCCGTTTTTGGCAACCGTGTAGCAGACCGAGGCTGCCACAGCCGTTTTGCCCGAACCTACATCGCCCTGAACAAGTCGGTTCAGCGGAGATGATTTGTTGATTATATCGTTTATGCAGTCCGACACCGCCCGTTTTTGGGCATTTGTCATTGTGAACGGCAAAAGCGATTCAAATTCTTTTGAATAATCCTTTGTGATTTCAAGAGAGGTTACTCCCCTGCTGTGGTCACGCAGATTTCTCATTCCGAGGTTCAGCACAACAAGCTCTTCGGTAACAAGCCTTTTTCGGGCTGCTTCAAGCTGTTGGCGGTTCTTCGGAAAGTGAATGTCAAACAACGCCTGTCTGAGTGAGCAAAGGTCAAATCTTTCTCTTATGGCATCGGGCAAAGGATCTTTAATTTTTGACGGCAGCATTGAAAGTGCCTGTCGTACGGCTGATTCAACCGATTTACTCGGAAGTCCTGCCGTTTGTCTGTAAATCGGACGGATTTGTGTTCCTTTGACAGCAGGAGCAAAAGTCGGAGATACAATCTGCATTCCGTAGCTGTCGGATGAGATTTTTCCGTAAAAGAAATATTCTCCGCCCTGTCTGAGCATTGAGCTGATGTATTTATTGTTAAAAAACACAAGCTGAATTGAACCCGTTTCATCATAGACTGCGGTTTTGGAAATAATTCTTCCGCCACTTATGCGAGTATCATTTACAGATGTTGCGACAACAGCCTTTATGCAGACGGTTTCACCGTATTCAAGCTCGTCAATATGCTTGATGTTGCTCCAATCCTCGTATGTGCGTGGATAGAAATTAATCAAATCTCCAACGCTTTTAATCCCGAGTCTTGCAAAAAGTGCGGCACGCTTTTCACCTATTCCGTTCAAATTTGTAACGGGAGTTTTATAAAGTGATGTCATACCGCACCTCCGTTATACAAAACGGGAGCATAACCGTAAAAATTATGCTCCCTGAAAAAATCCGATTTAAAAGCTTATTCTACGCTGAGAATAAAGTAGTAAACAGGCTGGTCGCCCTTTACAAGAGTAATATCGGTTCTTGAACCGAACTTTTCACGAAGCTCTCCGTATGCCTTTTCTGCCTCTTCCTCACTTACATCCTCACCGTAGATAAGAGTAATGAATGAAGTGTCACGGCTGACCATATCCTTTGCAAGCTTAACAAGAGCCTTAACTGTGCTCTTTTCTGTGATTGTAAGCCTGCCGTTTTCAAGAGCGATAATGTCGCCCTCTTTGATTTTCTTACCGCCGAATTCACTGCTTCTTGCGGCAAAGGTTACAAGACCTGTGCCCACAGACGCAAGTGCGTCCGTCATAAGCTGTGCGTTGCTTTCGGCAGAAATCTCGGGATCAAAGTTGAGCATTGCCGTCATACCCTGCGGAATTGTTTTTGTCGGAACAATGATGACATTTCTGTCTTTTACCATCGGGATTGTCTGCTCTGCGGCAAGAATGATGTTTTTATTGTTTGGAAGAACGAGAACATTCTTGGCAGGAGTTGCCATAATTGCCTCATAGATATCGTCTGTACTCGGGTTCATACTCTGACCGCCCGAAACAACATTGTCACAACCGAGGTCTTTAAAAAGGTCTTTAAGACCGTTACCTGCGGCAACTGCAACAAAGCCGAAATCGTTTTCAGGTTCTGCGGGAACAAACTTTTCCTTTTCAGCCTTTTTCTTTGTTGACTTGACATTCTTGTGCTGTTCCTTCATATTCTCAACCTTAACCGTGAGAAGCTGACCGAACTCAAGTCCTTTTGAAAGAGCATTGCCCGGCTGTTCCGTATGAACATGAACCTTGATAATCTCATCATCATTTACAACAACTACGCAATCACCGATTGATTCAAGATAACTGCGAAGCTCGCCGATTTCGGTTTCAATCTCGGCATTTCTGCCAACGATAAACTCTGTGCAATATGTGAATCTGATATCATCGTCAAATTCAGCGGCGGCACTTTCAAATGTGCTGACGGTTGCAGGAGCTGTGTCATCGTCAGCTTCAATCATAATGCCGTTCTTAATTACAGAGAGCATACCCTCAAAGATTACGCAAAGGCCCTTACCGCCTGCGTCAACAACGCCCGCCTTTTTAAGCACGGGCAAAAGCTGAGGAGTGATTGCAAGCGCCTCGTTAGCCTTGTCAACGATTGTCTGCCATACAGACACAACATCTCTGTCATACTTAGCGGCTTCGATACCTGCCTCATAAGCCATTCTTGCAACCGTGAGAATTGTTCCCTCTGTCGGTTTCATAACAGCCTTGTAAGCGGCGTCAACACCGATTCCGAGTGCTGCGGCAAGATTTTTGCCGTCAATTTCTTCAATGTCTTTAAGTCCCTGGGCAAAGCCACGGAAGATTAGTGAAGTGATAACACCCGAATTGCCTCTTGCTCCACGGAGCATTGCAGACGCTGTGATACCTGCGGCATCACCTGCACAGGTACCGTCAAAATCTTCAAGCGCTGCAACAGCCGCATTGACTGTCATTGACATATTTGTACCCGTGTCTCCATCGGGTACAGGGAAAATATTAAGATCATTTATACTGTTTTTTTGGTTTGAAATATTATTCGCACCGGAAATAACAGCCTGTTTGAGAATTTGTCCGTTTATCATTTAGGCACATCCTTTTAATGTACATTTCTTAATCAACTGCATAAGCCGATTTTACACCGACAAACGCAGTTTTACAATAATTCACATTATAACATTATACATTATCAGCTTGTTTTTTGCAATAGTATAATACACTAATTATCTGCAAAAAAAGCCGACTTAATCGGGATTGTTTCATATTTTTTGACAATTGGAAACAATTTACTTTATGCTGATTTGTGTTATTCAATACGCATTGACTCGGCTGAAACGCACTTTCCGCTTTTGTCATCAACATCAAAAAGCGTACATTCCATTTTGCATTCTCCGCTTGCAAGATCAAAGCGCTGCGGAAGCTTATTTTTCAGCTTTGCTATTATAATTTCGCTCTTTACACCGAGAACGGAATGGATTGTACCCGTCATTCCCGTGTCGGTTATGTAGCCGGTTCCCTTCGGAAGAACCTGTGCGTCCGAGGTCTGAACATGGGTGTGTGTTCCGAACATTGCGGAAACTCTGCCGTCAAGGTAATAACCCATTGCCCTTTTTTCACCCGTTGCCTCTGCGTGAAAATCAACAATTATGATTTTGCTTTCAGCCTGTTTAATCATTTTATCTACACATTCAAAAGCGCAATTCAGGTTGTTATCCATATAGGAATTACCCATAATATTTATAATCGACACAATTCTTCGCCCTGTGTCAACATTAATTATACCTTTGCCGGGTGTTGAATTTTCGGGAAAATTGGCGGGTCTGACAATGAAGGGATTTGAGTCAAGGCAGTCATAGACTTCTTTTCTGCGGAAAGAATGGTTGCCGAGTGTAATTGCGTCAACTCCGCTGTCAAAAAGATGCTTTGCAGACACGGGAGTCAGTCCGTTGCCGTCAGCGGAATTTTCACCGTTGCAGATTACAAAATCAACGCCTTTCACCTTTTTGAGCGTGGGAAGATTGTTGCGAAGAAATTCACAACCGATACTGCCTACGACATCACCTATACATAAAATTCTCATAGTTATCCCTCCGTTTGTGTCCGATTGCAAAATTTCAGTCGTTCAAAGCAAAACATACAAATTGATTATAACACAACTTTTCTATTCTGTCACATCAAAATCAACCTGATCTGCAATATTTTCGTTAAAAATATAATCTGTTGTCACCCTGTAGCCGTCTTTATTTTCTTTAACGGAAATTTGTTTTGAAATAACTTTGCTTTTATTCTTTGTAAAAATCTCATAGAGAACACAATCAGCCTTTGCAATCTCCTCAGCCTTGTTTTTACTTACAGAGTTTTCGGTTGTTACAAGTTCACGGTCGGTTCTGATTTTAAGTCCCACCGGCAGAACAACATCATTTATAAACAGATTTTCTCCGTGAACTGTGCTTACAAAATTGTCGTAGTTTTCAAAGGCAAGGTTACAGGGAAAATCAAGCCATAAAAATCTGAAATTTTTTCTGTCAACATAATTTTCGTCAGCGTAACTGTAGGTTACTTTTTTCGGAATTGAAAGCGTTTGCTGTTCGGTAATGTCGGCATAAACCTTTGCGTTTGCTCTCAAGTAACGCATATCGCCCTGCTTGGTTTCGTCAAGACCGCTGACAAGAATCTGACCGTTCACAACTCCGCTGCCCTTTGTAACAACAGGTCTGCCGTTATATGCCTGAATCCGTGTTATGACTCCGTCTTTAACGGCTTTTACATTGCAAGGATTTTTTGAGGTGTCAAGCTTCGGCTTTTTGTAGGTTTCCTTAACTTCAACCGTGACAAGACTGCCCGTTATGTTTATGCTCATCCAGCGGATATCGTCACATTTCAGCTGAATATTGCGTTCTATCTGATCTGTATCGAGATTGTTTTTCCACACACCAACGGAAATCCCGTTATCACCAAGTAACGATTCAAGATATGTATTGCTGATTTCCTCTGTACCCGAAATTTTTACCGACCAGATAAAATTTGAAAGAAAAATACAGAGAATAATTCCGCATACCGCACCCGCAAAAAGTCCTGTTCTCTTCTTATAGCGGTTAATAATAAACGGCAGTCCGTGTTTGGCTGTTATTCTTGTTTTAACCCTTGATTTGCGTGCAAGCATTCTGATTTTTTTGTAGTCTGAAAGGTACATTGAGGCTGATATTGCGTTCTTTTTAGGAACGGGATTCCAGAAATTCACACCGTTCTTTGCGGTTATGTTCATAAATCTTTCGGGAAATTTTCCGCTTGCGGTAAAGTCCACACTTCCTCTGAGAAAGCGTATTATTTTAAGGAGCATAGTTTCACCTCACGAAAGAAAGTTGATGTCGGTTACAAAGCCTTCAATTTCAACGCAGGAGCTTGAAATGCACTTCAATTTCATTCCTCTCCCGCAAAATGAAATTACGGTTTTGCAGGTATTAATTTTTATGCTTTCGCTGTCATAGAGCAAAATCCCCGTTGAACCCTCAACGGTTATTCTGCGGTTTCCGAGCATCTCTATATACGGCATTGTTCCCATATCGAACATCGGAGAAGGCAATCTTTCGTTTTTATCGGCAATTCGTTTCTTCTTTGGCAAAAAAATCTCCCCTGTTTTCGTTTCTCATTTATTTTTATGCAACCGCCGTCATATATATTAATTGGTGATTAATATGTACCTGAGTAAAAGTGCCGTAAAGGCGGTGAATATTTTTAAAGCAATCGGAATTTTTCTTTTATGCATTACGGCTCTTTTGTTTTCAAAAGAATGTTCAAAGGGTGCTGAAAACGGCATATGCTTGTGCCTTTCAACGCTTGTACCGTCACTTTTCCCTTTCATGGTGCTTGCCTCATATATTACAGATAGCGGTCTTGCAGAAAAAATCGGCAGACATCTTTCATGGCTGACAAAACCGCTTTTCCGACTTGACGGTTGCTTTGCATCGGCAATAATTCTCTCGCTTGTCGGAGGTTATCCCGTTGGTGCAAAGACGGTAAATTCGCTTTATAAAAAAGGTGCGGCGAATAAAAATGAGTGTAAACGGGCAGGTCTGTTTTTGGTGTGTTCGGGACCGGGATTTCTTGTGAATTTTATCGGTGTACAGCTTTATTCAAGCATTGAAGTCGGGTTTATTATATTTGCCGCCCAATGCATCTCGGTTTTTATGATTGGATTTGCTTTAAAATTCGTTTACAGAAATAAACTTGACAATAATTCCAATTCAGAAATATTAATAAGCACTCCGCAAAAAGGCGACGCACTTGTAAAGTCTGTTCTTGACGGTGCAAGGGGAATGTTTGCAATCTGTGCATTTGTTGTGCTGTTTTCGGCATTTACTGAGATTTTCTGCTCACACATTACGGATAAAAATATTCAAAAACCGTTTTTGATACTCACGGAAGTTTGCAATGCGGTTACTGCGGTATCGAAAGATTTGCCGATTGAGGTTGTTGCATTTTCGGCAGGATTCGGCGGACTTTGCGTACATTTTCAGATTTTCTCGGCACTTGGAGATATTAAGGTGAATAAACTGTTATTTTTCTTTTGCAGAATTTTGCAAGGATTTATCACCGCATTGCTTACGCATTTAGGAATAAAACTTTTCTCCGTCACAACCGATGTTTTTTCAACATCAACGGTTGAAAATTTCAGTTTTTTCGGAGGAACTGCCCTTTCGGGAGCGGCTTTGCTTTTTACCGCTTTATGCTTTTTATATTCACTCAAAAATTACAAACAAAATTGACGGAGGTTACTTTATGTGCGGAATAGCAGGATGGATTGACCACTCACAGGATATGAGCGAAAGAATCGATTTGCTCAACAGAATGTCTGAAACGCTTGACAGGCGAGGTCCTGACGAAAACGGTTTGTACATTAACCGAGGGGCGGCGCTTATGCACAGGCGGCTTGTTGTAATTGACCGTGAAAACGGCAAACAACCGATGTCGGTTCGTCACAAGGACACGACTTATGTAATTGTCTATAACGGCGAACTCTATAACACATCCGAGCTTCGTGAGGAGCTGAAAGCATCGGGGTTTCATTTCAGAGGTCACAGCGACACGGAGGTTGTGCTGAAATCGTACATTAAATACGGTGTTGACTGCTGCAAAAAGCTGAACGGAATTTTCGCCTTTGCAATCTACAACACAAGCGACAAATCTCTGTTTTTGTGCAGGGACAGAATCGGCGTTAAGCCGCTGTTTTACTACGAATACAACGGTGGCTTGCTGTTTGCGTCAGAAATAAAAGCGTTGCTTGCAAGCAAGATTGTAAAGCCTCAAATTGACGAACAGGGACTCAATGAAATTTTCTTTTTAGGACCTGCAAGAACGCCTTCGTTCGGAGTTTTCAAGGGAGTATTTGAGCTTAATCCGGGCGAATGTGCAATGTATAGGCACTCAAAGCTCCGCCGAAAAAAATACTACACCGTTGAGGCAAAAGAGCATACAGACAATGAAGTAACTACCATTGAAAAGACGAGATATCTGCTGACTGATGCAATTCAGCGGCAGCTTGTGAGTGATGTTCCGCTGTGCTTTTTTCTTTCGGGAGGACTTGACAGCAGTATAATTGTCAAGACCGCATCAATGTACAATAAGGAGCATAAGCTCGGCAAAATCAACACCTACTCGGTTGAATACCGTGACAACGAAAAATATTTTCAAAAGAGTAATTTTCAGCCTACTCCCGACTACGAATTTATCTCGATGATGTCAAAAAATGCCGACACAAAGCACAGGGAAATTGTCCTTGACAACACGCTTGTGTGCGACGCACTTTATGAAAGTGTTCAGGCAAGGGATTTGCCGGGGTATGTTGATGTTGACTCGTCACTTTTGCTCTTCTGCAAAGAAATCAAGCAAAACTACACCGTTGCACTTTCGGGAGAATGTGCAGATGAACTTTTCGGCGGATATCCGTGGTATCACAACCATGAAATACTTTTTGAGGATTGTTTTCCGTGGTCAAAAAGTCAGGATATTCGCAGGAGCATTCTCAAGAACGGTGTGCTGAAAAACGGCGAGGAGTATGTCAGACAAAGGTATCTTGACACAATAAGCCTTGCCCCAAAGCTTAAAAGTGACACCGACCTTGACAGGCGAATGCGAGAGATGTTCTACCTGAATTTTTACTGGTTTATGCAATGTCTGCTTGAGCGAAAAGACAGATGCTCAATGTTCAGCGGACTTGAGGTCAGAGTGCCGTTCTGTGATTACAGACTTGTTGAATATGCGTACAATATACCGTGGGAATTAAAGGCTTGGGGCAACCGTGAAAAGGGAATTGTGCGAAAGGCTTTTGAGGATATTCTGCCCGAAGAAATTTGCTGGCGAAAGAAAAGCCCGTACCCGAAAACGCACAATCCGATTTACTTCAATGAGTGTGTAAAAAGGGTTAGAAAAATTCTTAAAAAGCGTTCAATTCTAAACGAACTGCTTGACCGAAAAGGGATTGAAGATATCATTGAAAATCCCGATAAAATCACAAATCCGTGGTACGGTCAGCTGATGAAAGCACCGCAGATTCTTGCGTATATAATCGAACTTGACTACTGGTTTGATAAATATAATGTTGAAATAGTGTAACGGTTATGTTAAAATCTGAGTGTAAAAAGCATTGGGAGATGTAGAAAATTAGCCGTAAACAATATATTAAACTGACCGATTTTTTCAAGAATAACAAATCCGCAAAAAATGTGTTGAAATTCGTATATAAAATTTTTCCGCTGATAGTATTTGCAAGCTATCCGATTTTGCTTGTATATACATTTTTGTGGCAAAAAGATTTGTTTTTAAAGTCGCTGACTGTGCCTGCGGGGGTGTTTTTGGGAATAACACTTCTGCGAATTATCATAAAAGAAGAACGCCCGTATGTGCGGTACGGAGTTGCGCCTGTTTTTGCAAAGAACAGCAAGCCCGACAGTATGCCGAGCCGCCACACTGCAAGCGCATTCATCATTGCAATGGCAATTTTGCGGTTCAATGTGTGGGCAGGAATTGCATACCTCTTCATTGCGGTTATGATTTCCGTGTCAAGAGTGTGTGCAGGAGTGCATTATGTGCGTGATGTCATAGTCGGTGCAGCAATAGCAATCCTCTGCGGAATTGTATTTTTGTTTTTGGTGTTTTAATATATAATTGTGCAGACGGTAACAATGTTACGCTCAATCATAATTTTCAATTTAAAAAGCCACAGTAGATTTTAACTTTCTACTGTGGCCTTTTTGTTGGTTGTTAAGTTGTGTAATATCTGTTTATGTAACAGCGATATTATTTTTTGTCGTCTGTTTTTTCTGTAAGGTCGATGATATCGCCTGTGCAATGGGGACATTTTGTGGCTTTGATATCAATATCACTGAAACAGAACGGACACTTCTTTGTTGTGGGAGCTTCTTCGGGTTCAGTTTTTTTGCCGAGTGACATAACCTTGTTGACAAGCTTTACGATAAGGAAGATTACGAAAGCCATAATCAGGAAGTTGATTACCGCTGTGATAAACTTACCGTACATAATTGTTGCACCGTTGATTGTAACCTGAAACTGGTCAAAGTTAACACCGCCGAAAATACCGAGAATCGGCGAAATGATGTCGCTTGTGAGAGAAGTTACTATTGCCTGAAAAGCCGCACCGATGATAACGCCGACTGCGAGATCAAGCACATTTCCACGCATTATGAATTCCTTGAATTCCGAAAAAAACTTTTTCATTTTGCCCTGATCCCCTCTATTTAATTTTCAAAATCAGCCAAGAATCGCCTTATGGTAAACCTTTTTACCCTTTTTGATTACGACATAGCCTTTTTCAAAATCAGACTTTGCAACCTTTGCGTAAACATCTGTTACCTTTTCATCATCAACAGAAACACCGCCCTGCTGAATAAGTCTTCTGCCCTCGCCGTTTGAAGGGATAAGTCCGCACTTCTTCATGAGGTCAAGAATTCCGATTTCGCCGTCTGCAAAATCAGCCTCTGTAAGAGTTGTTGAGGGCATATTATCTGTATTTGTCTTGTTGCTGAAGATTGCTCTTGCAGCCTCCTGAGCCTTGTCAGCCTCATCTTTGCCGTGAACAAGCTCTGTAAGCTCATGAGCAAGAATTTCTTTTGCTTTGTTAATTTCACTGCCCTCAAGCTTTGCAAGCTCGTCAATTTCTTCAAGCGGAAGGAATGTGAGCATTTTAAGGCACTTGATTACATCGCCGTCATCAACATTTCTCCAATACTGGTAGAAATCGTAGGGGCTTGTCTTTTCGGCTGAAAGCCATACTGCACCCGACTGGGTTTTACCCATTTTCTTACCCTCTGAGTTGAGGAGAAGGTTGATTGTCATTGCGTATGCGTTCTTGCCGAGCTTTCTTCTGATAAGCTCTGTACCGCCGAGCATATTGCTCCACTGGTCGTCACCGCCGAACTGCATATTACAGCCGTACTTCTGATAGAGAGCATAGAAATCATATGACTGCATAATCATATAGTTAAATTCGAGGAAGCTGAGTCCCTTTTCCATTCTCTGCTTGTAGCACTCTGCACGAAGCATATTGTTAACGCTGAAACAAGCGCCTACATCACGGAGAAGTTCAACATAATTGAGGTCAAGAAGCCAGTCTGCGTTGTTTACCATAAGAGCTTTGCCCTCTGAAAAATCGATAAAACGGCTCATCTGCTTTTTGAAGCAATCAACATTGTGCTGGATTGTTTCCTTTGTCATCATCTGACGCATATCTGTTCTGCCTGACGGATCACCGATCATACCTGTGCCGCCACCTACGAGTGCAATTGGCTTGTTGCCTGCCATCTGAAGTCTTTTCATAAGACAAAGAGCCATAAAGTGACCTACATGAAGGCTGTCGGCTGTCGGGTCAAAGCCGATATAGAATGTGGCTTTACCGCTGTTTACAAGCTCTCTGATTTCTTCTTCGTCTGTAACCTGAGCGATAAGTCCTCTGGCTACGAGTTCTTCATATACTCCCATATTTAAAAATTCCTTTCGATTTTTGTCAGTTAAACAATAATATTATAACATTATTTAATTTATAGTCAACCTTTCAGGCATGAGTTTTGGTGCAAATCTCACCGTTTTCGACTGTTATCATAACGGTTTTATCGCTGTCTGTCCGATAAACATTTTTGCACACGCTGTTAAGCAAGGCTGTTATATAGTAATCGGGAAGTGCCGTATCATCAGCCGAAACGCTTATAACGGCGGTTTCGGGGCTTGCCTTTGTAAGAAAATCTTCACTTGAAGAATACTTACTGCCGTGGTGTGCAACCTTGAGAACATCGCATTTTAATTCTTTGCCAGAATTAACCATTGATTCTTCCCTTTTTGACGAGATGTCGCCTGTAAAGAGAAATCGCTTTTCGTCATATTCAAGCATTGTTACAAGCGAATTATCGTTTGTGTTGCCGAAGTCCTTTTCGGGTTGATAAAATTTAAAGGTCATATTTCCGATTTCAACAGGTTTGTCTGAAACCGGAATTATGGTTTTTATATTATTTTCTTTTATAGAATTAACGAGTTTTTCGTATTCGGGTGTTTTGTGGCTGTCGGAATATTTTCCGAAATAAACAACATCCGTACCGAATTCACCTATGATATTGGGCAACGAACCGATGTGGTCGCTGTCGGGGTGTGACACGATTACGGCATCAAGATGAGTTACCGAACTGCGTTTGAGATAGGCAGTAATTTTATCGGTCACAAGATTTGTTCCTCCGTCAATCAGCACGCTTTTATCTCCGCATTTAATCAGCGTACAATCAGCCGAACCGACATTGATAAACGAAACAGAAAAATCGGACTCCATATCGGCTGAAATTCCGAAAAATGTATAGACATCGTTCCAATCGGGAATTCCGAGAGGTTTTCCGAATGAAACAAGCAGTACACAGGCAATGAAAAGTACGCATACCGATATTTTCAGTATGAAAAAGATTTTATTTCTTTTTGTTTTTTCGTCTGTACTTTGCGAACTTATCTTTGCCGTTTTTGCCTCTTCCCTTCTGATTCTGCGAATTGCGGTTGTTGTTCTGTTTTGAATAACCGCCCTGTGTTTGTCCTGCCATCGGAGTTACAAGACATTTTTTATCGTTACCGATTAAATCCCGTCTGCCGGCTTTGATGAGTGCTTTGATTACAAGCGGTTTGTTTTCGGGAATGAAATACTGCAGCAACGCCCTTTGCATTGCCTTTTCATTTTCAGACTTTGGAACATAAACCTCTTTGAGAGTGTACGGATCAAGCTCCGTATAGAACATACTCGTTGAAATTGTACCCGGAGTCGGATAGAAGTCCTGAACCTGTTTTGGGTGAATGTTTTCATGCTTGCAGAAAAGCGCAAGTTCTACGGCATCTGAAAGTGTTGACCCGGGGTGTGAGCTCATCAGATACGGCACGACATACTGGTCTTTATTTTCCTTGCCCGTAAAATCGTAGAACATCTTACAAAAACGCTTGTAGCTTTCAATATGCGGCTTGCCCATTTTGTCAAGAACCGCCGCTGAACAATGCTCGGGGGCAACTCTAAGCTGACCGCTGATGTGATACTTTACGAGTTCACGGAAAAATTCGTCATTTTCATCTTCAATAAGGTAATCAAAACGAATTCCGCTGCGGATAAACACCTTTTTAATTCCCTTGATATTTCTCAGCTTTCGCAGAATATCAAGGTATTCCGTGTGTGACACCTGCATATTCGGACAAGGTGTCGGTGCAAGACATCTTCTGTTTTTACAAAGTCCGAGCTTTTTCTGCTTTTCACATGACGGAAGTCTGAAGTTTGCGGTAGGTCCTCCGACATCGCTTATGTAGCCCTTGAATCGTGGATTATCAAGAAAACTTTCAGCCTCCTCAATAATACTCTTTTCACTTCTGACGGTTACCGCTCTGCCCTGATGAAAAGCAAGTGAGCAGAAATTACAAGCACCGAAACAACCACGGTTGTGTGTGATTGAAAACAGTACCTCGTTAATACCGGGTACGCCGCCGAGACTTTCATAACACTTTGGATACCAACGCTCATACGGCAGAGAATAGACATAATCGAGCTGTTTTGTGTCAAGCGGCTGCATCGGAGGATTCTGCACAAGAATATACTTTCCGTGCCTTTGAATGAGGGTTTTGCCCCTTACTGCATCAGCCTCCTCAAGCTCCCTGCGTGATGCAATTGCATAGTCACGCTTATCCTCTTTTACACGCTCGTAGCTTGGAAGTTCGACAACCGACTTTGGCACATAATCGTCTGTACGAATTTTATAGCAAACACCTCTGATGTCGTAAAGCGATTCAACAGGATAGCCCTCGGAAAGTCTTTTTGCAATTTCAATTGTCTGCAGCTCGCCCATTCCGTACACAAGCAAATCTGCCTTGCTGTCGAAAATAATTGAGGGCATTACCTCGTTTTTCCAATAATCATAATGAGCAAATCTTCTGAGTGATGCCTCAAGACCTCCGATTATAATGGGAGAATCGGGATATAGCTTTCTGATTATGTTGCAGTAAACTGTGACTGCTCTGTCGGGACGTCTGCCGTTTTTACCGCCTGCCGTATAGGCATCATCATGTCTTTTACGCTTTGCAACCGTGTAGTGGGCAACCATACTGTCAATGTTGCCTGCCGACACCATAAAACCGAGCCTTGGTTTTCCGAACTGTGTAAAATCATCATCGTTTTTCCAATTAGGTTGTGCAAGGAATGCTGTCTTGTAACCGCAATCCTCAAGAACTCTCGTGATTATTGCCGCACCGAATGACGGATGGTCAACATAGCTGTCACCGCAAACATATACAAAATCGACTTCGCTCCAACCTCGATCACGCATTTCTTTTGCGTTCATCGGTAAAAAAGCCATATTGAACCCTCCTTTATTTATTAATCGGCTCTGTTTTCAAGTGCATTTCTGCGTTCGAGCCATTCGTTGTAGGTCATGAGAACATCTCTCGGTTTTGAACCCTGATGAGGGCCTACAACTCCCATTTGTTCCATATCGTCAATCATTCTGCCTGCTCTTGCGTAGCCGACCTTGAGTCTTCTCTGCAAAAGTGAGGTTGATGCCTGTCCTGCTTCAATTACGCACTTGATTGCCTCTTCCATTTTGCTGTCAATATCAAGACCTTCGTCAGATGATGAAACTGAATCACCCGATTTTTTGCCCTGAGCAATCTCTTCAGCGGCAATTCTCTTGATTTTTTCTTCGATTTCAGAATTATACTGAGCCGAATACGCTTTCTTTATGTAGTGGGTTACACCCTCAATTTCTTCATCGGAAGCATAGCAGCCCTGAACACGAATAGGCTTTGGAGCGCCTACAGGCGAAAACAGCATATCGCCTCGGCCGATGAGCTTTTCACCGCCGCCTGTATCAAGAATTGTACGAGAGTCTGTGTTTGAACTTACCTTGAGTGAAATACGGCTCGGTACATTCGCCTTGATAAGACCTGTGATTACATTAACGGTAGGTCTTTGGGTTGCAAGGATAAGGTGCATACCTGCGGCACGAGCCATCTGAGCAAGTCGGCAGATTGAGTCCTCAACCTCGCTCGGAGCCGCCATCATCAAATCGGCAAGCTCGTCAATTGCAATTACAACACGGCTCATTTTTTCTTTGGCAACGGGAAGTCCGTTCACTTCAAGAACAGGCTGAACCTCTTCTCCCTCTTCATTAACAACAGGTGGATTTTTCTCCATATAATTCATATTTTTTTCGATAAGAGAATTATATGAATCAATATCCTTACAATCGTATTCGGAGAAAATTTTATATCTTTGGAGCATTTCATTTACTGCCCATGCAAGCGCACCCGCTGCCTTTTTGGCATCGGACACTACGGGAATGAGCAAATGCGGAATGCCCTTGTATTTTGAAAATTCAACCATTTTCGGGTCAATAAGCAACAGCTTTACTTCATCCGGAGTTGCCTTGTAGAGAATACTCATAAGAATTGAGTTTACGCACACGGATTTACCTGAACCGGTTGTACCTGCAATGAGCAGATGCGGCATTTTGGCAAGGTCGGTAACAACAATTTCACCGGAGATATCTCTTCCGAGAACGGTTGTGAGCTTGCTCTTGCTGTTTCTGAACTTGTCCGAATCAATCAATTCACGCATTGTTACCATGCTTACAACCTTGTTCGGAACTTCAATTCCGACTGCAGCCTTTCCCGGAATAGGTGCTTCAATACGAACACCGTTTGCGGCAAGGCTGAGTGCGATATCATCGGAGAGATTTGTAATTTTGCTGATTTTAACACCGGGGGCAGGCTGTAACTCATAGCGTGTTACAGACGGACCTCGGCAGATGTTTACAATGCTTGCCTTTACACCAAAGCTTGTGAGGGTATCAATAAGCTTTTTGGCATTATTCTGCATTTCTTCCATTGCATCGCTGTCATCGGAATTTAGCTTTGGTTTGAGCAACTGAATCGGTGGAAACTGATACTTCTTTTCTTCTTTTTGAGAATTATCGGAACGAACAGCTCTGTCAAGCTGTTCCGCAATTTCGTCACCAGCCTCCTCGCTGTTGTCTTTTTTGCTTTTGAGAAGTGCTTTTTTGACGATGTTCTCAGTTTCGGCATCAGGCTTAACCTCTGTCGGTTCAGCCTTAGAAGCTGACTTTTCGTTTGAGATATCCTCTGCAATTGCAGAAACCGTGTTGTCGGCACTTTTGCCCATAGGCTTGCTTGCACGATTGATTATGTTGATGAGATCCTGTGACAGATCCTTGTCTGCAGCATTTTCTTCCTTTGAATCGGCAATATCCGTGTCAATTCCGTTTACTGCCGACTTTGCTTTCTTGACCTTTGTCTTTTTGTCATCAAGCGGAATGTCAATAAAACTTCCCGAGGACTTTCTGTTTTCGCCTTCAAGCGCAATGTCGATATCGCCTCTTTCGGCAAGCTTTCTCTCACGGTTTTCTTCTCTGCGTTCTCTGCGAACTCTTGCCCTCTCCTCACCTGCTTCACGGATATGTACGGCTGTCCTTGACGCCGCCGCTGTCATATCTTTAATCGAAATGTTCGCAACAATAAGGATAAGTGCGGCTGTTACAACAAAGCTTGTAAAAAGTGCGGCTGTACTGCCAAACAGGACAACAAGCGGATAGCCGAGCAATCCGCCGATTATTCCGCAATCGAAAGTCATATACCTTGAGGTGTCGGAGGCATCCTTGAACAGATTGCCAAGACACGCAAAAAAGTTCATATCAGAATATTTTGCACCGCTGCCTGCGTAAATCAACGCCCCGATAAACAGAATTATGACGACACAAAGGAAAAGCTTCAGCTTATAGCGTGCAACCTGTTTCTCCTTTTCGGTCATAACACACAAATAAAAAAGCGTTACGGGAACAAGAAAAATTCCGAATCCGAGAACTCCGAAAAAGAAACTGCGTATCATTGTCCAGACATTTGAACCTTTTATGAAAATTATGCAGACAAAAACAGCCGCAACGGCGGCATAGAGAATCGCCCTTACACGCGGCGAAAGTCCGCTGCTCCTTTTCGGAACAGCGGATGCTTTGGTTCTGCTTGCAGTTTTTGCACCTTTTGATGAGGTTTTTGAAGAAGTCTTTTTTCTTCCCGACGCAGTATTTTTAGTTTTGTCAGCTGTTTTTTTGTTAGCTGCCAATAAAATCACTCCATTTAAAATTTAAGCAATTGGCGCACCTGTGAAAAGGTTTACGCCCGTGTTCATTTCGATGATTGAAATTACAATAAATGCAACACCGACAACCGCTGTGTAGATTACGAAAATTTCCATTTTGTCGGATTTCAGGAACCACTTGAAAATTACGATTGCAAGATAGCCTACAACTGCGGAAACCGCAATTCCGATAATCAGCGGAAGAAATTCAATATTACTCAAGCCTTCGGGTGACTTGATTGCATCCACACCCTCAAGAAGTGCCGCCGCAAGAATTGACGGGATACCGAGTACGAATGTGTAGTCAAGTGCCTTCTGCTTTGAGATTCCTCTCATCTCACCGACTGCAAGTGTTGAGCCTGAACGGGAAAGTCCCGGAAGGAGTGCGGCACAAACCTGTGTTACACCGACAAGGATTGCGTCAACAACATTAAAACTATCTCTTGTTGCCTTGGCATTGCTCTTTGATGCAAGATGTTTGTGAGTTGAGGCAACACTCTTGCGGTTACGGATAATACCGATTGTTAAAAGTACGCTTGTGAGAATGAGCGAACAGGCAGTTACTATGAGAACAGGACTTGCGGAAAGCAGGTCTGCAAGGTCCTTGAGTTTCATATCTGTTCCGGGAATCGGCAGAAAAAGCAAGAACAGCGGTATAAGACCGATGATGAGCATTACAACGAGATTACGGTTATAATTCATTTTGCTCCATTTGAACTTGCCCGTGAAAATATCCTTGAGCATAAGGAAAAATTCTTTGATAAGATCCCACACAAGTTTGTGGTAGAATGCAACAACGGCAACAAGTGTGCCGACATGGAGCATTACATTAAAGAAAAGATTGCTTTCGCCTGTGCCTGCACCGAGAATGTGCTGTGTGATTGCAAGGTGGCCGCTGCTTGATACGGGCAAAAATTCGGTAAGTCCCTGAACAATACCCTGAATAATAGCATCTAAAATTGACATGGTTATGTATTCCCTCCAAAAAATAAGTTTTACAAATCTTCTTTGTTATTTGTACGCTGAAAAGCCATATGGGTTGGCATAATTTCAGATTTCATACAAATCATAAGCGTCACAATATATATGTATTCGGGCAAAACGCCCGAAATTATTTTTCCTGCTTTTTTGAGCGTGATTTTGTGGACTTTGATTTGCTCTCTTTGTTTTCTTTAATCAAATCATAAAGAGCGTCAATTGCGTCGGAAACTGTTCCGACCTCGTCAATCAAGCCTTCTTCAACAGCCTCTTCTCCCTCAAGAATCGTTCCGATATCCATTACAAGCTCACCCGTGTTAAGCACAAGCTGATTATAACGGTCTTTTGTAATATTGGAATTTTCGGCAACAAAGGTTGTGATTCTGTCCTGCATACGCTGAAAATATTCAAAGGTCTGCGGAACTCCGAGTGTGAGTCCTGTTGTTCTGACGGGATGAACCGTCATTGACGCACTCTTTGCGATAAAGCTTTTCTTTGCCGCAACAGCAAGCGGAATTCCTATTGAATGACCTCCGCCGAGTACGATGGAAACGGTCGGCTTTTTCATTCCCGAAATCACCTCGGCAATTGCAAGACCTGCCTCAACATCTCCGCCGACTGTGTTAATCAGCACAAGCAGTCCGTCAATTCTTTCGTCCTCCTCAACCGAAACAAGCAGAGGGATAACATGCTCGTATTTTGTGGTTTTGTTTTGTTGCGAAAGAATGTAATGGCCCTCAATCTGACCGATAATCGTCAGGCAATGCAGCACACAGTCCTTATGAGTTGTGAGAACAGAACCTGTTTCGCCGATTCGGTCTGTTTGTTCTTCACTTATGGGGCTGTCGTTTGCAAGCTTTTGCGGATCGTCATCCGGCGCAGGATTTTTAACATAGTTCCCTCTTTTTGATGAGACTTTTGAAGATTTTGATTTTTGTGGCATTGTATGCACCTCCGAGAATAGTTTCACCAAAATTGCACGCAAAATGTATGCATACAAAAAATAAGACGCACAAGCCACATTGTTCAATTGTAAAAAGCCTTTAGTGCTTATTATACCATTACAGCAAAATTATTTCAATAATTTTATTTCTTTATTTCTAATAAGTAATAATTATTTAAAAGAATTATAGTAGTATTAAAGAAATATTATTCCGACAGAACCTGTCGGAAGTTGTTATGGAGTGATATTTAGTTGACATCTGACATAATTATGGGTGTTGTCATTTTAGTTCTTATTGTGCTTTCGGCATTCTTTTCGGCAATTGAAACGGCATTTTCGTTTGTAAACAAGGTGCGTGTTCAGCGTTACAAGGATGACGGCAACAAAAAAGCGGCAGCAGCGCTCTACATAATCGAGCATTTCGACAATGCCCTTACAACAATTCTCATCTGCAACAATGTTGTAAACCTGAGTTGTTCTTCAATTGCGACTGTGCTGTGTATGAATCTTTTCGGTGACGCAGGCTCGGCAATTGCAACGGGTGCAACAACTTTTCTTGTTCTGACATTCGGTGAGATTGTGCCGAAATGTCTTGCAAAGGAACATTGCGATGCCTTTTCGCTCAAAACAGCCGGATTGCTCAGAGGACTTATGGCAGTTCTTACGCCGCTTGTGTGGATTTTCACACGATTCAAAATGATTGCCTTAAAGATTGCAGGCAGCAGCGGTGACGCTCCGTCTGTTACTGAAAATGAGCTTAAATACATTGTTGAGAGCATTGAGGAAGAAGGCGTTCTTGAAGAGAGCGAAAGCGAGATGGTTCGCTCCGCACTTGACTTTGACGAAACTACCGCCGAGGAAATTCTCACTCCGAGGGTTGACATCACATTTATCAGCGTTGATGACTCGCCTGAAAAAATCAAGGATATCATCATTGAAAACCGCTATTCAAGAATTCCCGTGTACGAAGGCACGGTTGACCATGTTGTCGGTATTCTTCATACAAGAGATTATCTCGAACGACTTGCAGACGGTAAAGCGCCCGATGTTAAGGAGCTTATGCAGCCACCTTACTTTGTGTTTAAAACACAACAGCTTTCAAAAATTTTGAATGCATTCAAACGCACAAAAATTCATCTTGCGGTAGTTACGGATGAATACGGCGGAACACTCGGTATTGTTACAATGGAAGATTTGCTCGAGGAAATTGTCGGTGAAATATGGGACGAGGACGAGGAAATTGAGCATAACTACTACAAAATCGGTAAGGGCGAGTTCCTTGTAAACGGTGATATGGAGCTTGAAGATATGCTCGGTCTGTTTGATATGGACGAGGACAGTCTTGAATGTGACAGCGTAACGGTCGGCGGTTATATTCTTGAACACGCAGGAACAATCCCCCACAAGCGTGACAACATTGAGGCCGACGGCTTTAAGTTTACCGTTATGGAGGTTAAGGATCAGCGTATTTTACGGGTTGTTGTCAAGAAAAACGACACTTCCGAAGAAAACGAATCCGATGAAAAAAGCGAGAACAAAAAGTCTGAATAAATAAAACATAACAGGAGCAGTATTTTCCTTACCGCTCCTGTTTTTTACTGTATTTTTTTGCAGAGAGAAGTGCATAATGCGCTGACGGGGATACAAAGAAATGCCCACAAGGTGCTGTAAAACGGGCAAATCTGCCCTTTTAAATTAAGTCGGCAGTTTGAATAATCCCAGACATTAAGCCTGAATTTCAGATTGACAACACAGCCGCAGCAGTATTCAAGTGCGGTAATTATCGCACTTCCCGATATGCATTTTTGCAGCATATTCATTTTTGAAAAGTGCTTGTAAAATCTGAAAAGCGACACAAACGCAGTTCCGCCCGTGACCGCCATTGACCAATGAGTTTTTCTCCGCCACAAAATTTCAAGCAGAGCGTAGCCTGCTCCGCCTATTGAAAAGAGAATGCAATCGTTACGCAACCGTAAACTTTTTTTCATAAGAAATCACCTGTTTTAGTTTTTGCCGAAACAGGTGATTTATTTAACCTATGAATTATTTATTTTGTCAGAGCATTTCTTTTAGTTCTTCAAAAGAATAAAGACAGTTAATTGCGGTCAAAAATGCGTTTGTCGAAAGATATGACGGCAGACCGAGTTTTTTAAGAATCTTCTTGCGGTTTATTTCGGAATTTTCAGTTCCCGTAAGTCCGAGGACAAATAGATCGGCTTTAGTAATTTTCCTTTCGGGAATATTATTTTCTTCACCGATTATCTCAGCACCGCTTTTGCGGATTGCATTTATTATAACCTCATCGCTGACGCCTTCAACGCCCAAAAGCCCCTCTTTACCGCCTTTTGCCTTGCGTTTTTCCTTGCCTTTGATTTGAGGAATATAGCAATTTTTAATTTTTGAATTATCGACCGAGCCTTTAAGAAAATTCCTTATTACAAAGCCTGCACCGTCGCTGTCGGTCATTATAAGTATTCCCCTTGTTTCGGCAATTTTGCGGATAAGCGACTGCTTTTCTTTGTCGGAAAAAACACGGAAACCGTTGGTTTCGATTATCGGAGCATCTACAATTGATGAAAGCTTTATCTTGTCATATCTGCCCTCAACTATGACAGCCTCACGGATTTTGAGCATTAGATTCTGCCCTCCTTTGCAATCAAAAGCAAACGGGAAATAAGCTGTTCAATTAAAAATCTTTGATTAACGGAAACTGATTTCAGCTTTTCGTCTGTTTCAACAAGCACATCAAGGCTTTTCCGAAGCGCCTCGGTTGAAGTCCTTGAAACTGAAGTTCTCGCCCTGTTTAACACAAACGCACGATTTTTGTAGGCAAAATCTTTTGCCACGGTTTCTTTACTGACTGAGCATTCATCTGCAACACGCATACGATATGCATCGACATAGGCGGATGAAAGCGCATAGAGAATGTTAATCGGTTCTTCCCGCTGACAGAAAAGTGTGTCGAGCTTTCTGAATGCTCTGTCACCTCTGCCGTTAATAACATCGTCAGCCATATCATATGTTCTTGCTTCAAGGTTTACGGTTGACAAAAGGTCGATATCACTGTCGGTAATTTCCTCACCCTTTGCATATGCGGCAATTTTGTTGACCTCGTTTTTCAGAAGATTGAGGTCATCGCCGACATTTGAAATAATCTTTGACGCATTGAGGTGTGAAATCAGCTTGCCGTTTTCGTTTGCCCACTTTGCAACATACTTTTCGATAATTTGTGAGTTGATTTTTTCAAAACAGCAGACGCTACCGATTTTTTCAACACGCTTTATAAGAGCTGTAAAGGAAGTTTTATTCTTTGACGGAACATAAGTCGGCATTGAAATTATGAGAACCGTACCGTCCCATGCTCTGCTTGTTAGCTCTTTAAGAGTATCAAGCCTATCCTTTACCATATTATCAAAGTAAATGTCGGTCACAACAACACAGTTGCGTTCCGCCATAAACGGCATTATTTGCAGGGATGCGGCAAGTTCCTGAAAATCGATGTCACCGCTGAATGTATGGTAATTGAAATCGGACGGGTTTTTGCCTGCAACAGCCTCACAAAGCTTTTTTGTGTAACTTTTGACAAACATCTGCTCCGAACCGTAGATTAGGTACACAGGCGAAAAGCTTTTGTTTTTAATTTGTTTTTTCAGGTCTGCTTCGGTGATGCGCGGCATTTTATCCTCCGTTCAGATTGACCGTTATGTTCCTTTCAGATGTTGAAATAACGGTTGGACTGATTTCTTTAATAGAATCATAATTTTTCTTAAACTGCTTTTCCGATCCCGAAAATATCACGGTATTGCATGATATCAAATCGAAATTTTCGGGGACTGTATCAATCAGCAAACAATCGGGATTGCGATACTTTTCGGGCAGATTTGAAAGGTCTGCATCTGTCGGCACAAACAATACAGTCATATTTTTCCCTTTTATGAACTGAAACATTGTGTTGTCAACGCAGATTACCTCATCCGTCACCGTATCGGAAAGATTCAGCGTAAAATGACTGTTTCCGCCGAAAGTCTGTCGGCTGTTACCGTCAAAAGCGTTCAAAAGATTTTGCTTTTTAATGTCATTATCATATACCAAAATATTATTTAAGTCAAATTTTGTGACCGCAAAGCGTTCAAGAGAAGAGTATTTATTATTCTGATTTGGAATTATCATATATTCAATATCGGAATAGCTTTCGCTGATATCGGCTGTAACATCGTCTGCGCTTGCTCTGTTGCCTCCGCATGAAATCACGGAACAGCTGTCGGGACAGTTGACTGTTGCAAAAACGCCGTTGCCGACATTATAGATTTTTATTTCACCGTTATCGGCTGTTAAAAGCACATTGAGCGACGCTCCGATTACGAGGACTGAAATTGATACCGAAACAGAAATTTTGACATAGAATTTTCGATTTATTACAAACAATCCGCCGATTGCGAGAAGTACGCTGACACCTATCCACACAAACCAATAGAGCGAATGGGTTTTAATTGTGCTGAATGGGAGTTGTGAAAAAGTTGAAACCAACCACAAAATTGCCTTTGAACATAATCCCGAAACAAGTGCAAACGGGTATGCAAAAAATGATATGAACGAGCAAATAAAAAGTACCGAACACAACAGAGAACACACCAAAAGTGCCGAAACAAACGGTTCACATAACAGAGAAACGAGTATGACTGTCGGGGAAATTCTGTTGAACGCAACGGCGGTTATCGGCAAAATCCACAGAAATGCAGATACTGAAACCGACAGCATATTTACGCAAATTTTAAACAGTCTTTTGATATAATAGACAACCGTTCCGACAAAACCGTCCTTACGCTTGTTTTTGTAATGAAAGAATCTCAGCACAGAGCGTTCAATCGGTCTTGACCACAGAATTATGCCCGTCGTTGCCGAAAATGAAAGCAACATACCGATATCGGCTACCGCATATGGGTTGAAAGCTGTCAGGACAATTGCGGCAAAACCAATGTTATTCAGCGAGTCGGCTATTCTGAGATTTGACGATGCAAACGACACAATTATCATCATAATTCCTGCACGGACAACCGAATGCGCAAAGCCAGTTACAGCCATAAAAGCAATAACCGTGAATGTGGTGAAACCTGTTATCAAAAATCTGTTTTTTGTTAATTTTCGTACCAAGAACAATACAAACGAAATGATTATAACAAGATGCATTCCCGAAACCACTATTAAAAACGAAGTGCCTGTCAATGAAAAATCATCTTTAACGCTTGAATCAAGAGCGGTTTTCTCACCCAAAAGAACGGCACGGCAAAGCGTTGAATAATCCTCCGGCAACAGCATATCAAGAGAATTTTTCATTGTCATTCTAACCTCAACGGCAAATGAATATAAATCAAACACTTTCTCACCTGTCGCTTCAATTTTGAAGCCGTCATAGGAATATGCTTTCAGAAAAATTCCGTGACTGATCTGAGAATTTACATTATTCTTGTATGTATGAGCCGTGAAGTTGACCTTTTCAAAGGGCTCTGCGTCAATATTTGAGTACGAAATAATTTGAATTTTCGCATCTGACGGCTGACCGTTGATTTTGTCGGTTTTGATTACGAAACTGCATGATGAATCGGTGGTAATGATTTCATCACAGATATATCCGCTTGCTGTAATTTCTTTATCGGAATATTTATTTATAATCGTGTTATTAATATATTCGGAATAGGCGATCATATTGCCCGCAGAATATATTACGGCAAAAGCAAATACGCACAGCGACTTACCGAATGATTTATTTTTCTTTGAAACAATTAAAAATATACCGACAGCAACGGAAAGCAATCCCAATGAGCCGATAATCGCAAAGACAATTTCATTAAAATCCGAATAAAAAACGGCTGAAAGAACAAACAGGAAAGTAAATCCTATAAGTCCAAACAGCCGTTTCATAAAAATCAATCCTAAAAATTATTTTTTACTTAAAGAAAAGCGGAAGTTCGCTGAGGAATATAATGTCATCTCTGTCCTTAGCGTCACCTTCGGCAAGGACTGACGCCCTGCCAACGATATTTGCGCCTGTTTTTTCAACGAGCGTTTCAAGAGCGTGAAGACTTTCGCCTGTTGAAATTACATCATCAACAAGAAGAACTCTCTTGCCGTTGAGAAGATTTACATCATCTTCGCCGAGGTAGAGTTTCTGTTCGTTTTTTGTTGTGATTGAATTAACGGTCACTCCGATAGGATTGCCCATATAAACCTTAACGCTTTTTCTTGCGACAACATAGTTTCTGCAGCCCTGACGAGCCATTTCATAGCAAAGCGGAATACCCTTTGCTTCGGCAGTCACAACAACATCGTGTTCGGGAACACGCTTGAGGAGTTCTCTTGCGGCAACCTCTGTCATCTCAATGTCACCAAACATAATAAATGCGGCAATATCAAGCTTATCGTTTACAGGGAATTTTCTGAGTTCTCTGTCAAGTCCTTCAATATTAATCTTATATGTATCCATTATTGCAGTCCCTTCTTATGCCATTGTGCCGTTGAGCTTTTTGCCGCCGAGGATGTGGAAATGCATATGCTTTACGCTCTGACAGCCGTCCTCACCGCAGTTATTTACAATACGGTAGCCGTTTGTAAGTCCGAGTGATTTTGTAATTTCGGGGATTTTAGTGAAAATGTGAGCAATATTGCCGACATTTTCTTCATTAACTGCGTCTGCACAGCAGATGTGTTCCTTTGGAATTACAAGCACATGAACGGGAGCCTGTGGTTCAAGATCATAGAAAGCGAGAATTTTTTCGTCTTCATAAACTTTTTTTGACGGAATTGAGCCGTCAACGATTTTGCAGAAAATACAATCTGACATTTTAATTCAACCTCTCAATATAATTTATTTTCCGTATCAGAAATATTTAAAATATAACAAATATCATACCAAAGTTATTGTACAACCAAATCACTTTTCGGTCAATACTGCCGTCATTTTTTGGCTGTAATTTTCTTTTCCTCACCTTTAAGAAGTCTTTTGATGTTTTCCTTGTGCTTTACAAGAACGAAAACACCGATTAAAAGAGCCGCCGCAGTTGAGAAGATTACATATGTAAGAGAATAATCCTTGTAAATTATGAAGTCAAAGATGAATGTCATTGCAAAGGTGTAAGGCGCATAGAGAATCGCACAGAGAACACTTGCAAGTGATATGATTTTTGAGCAGAGGAAGATAATAAGAAAGGTTACAATAATTGCGATGAATACACGCCAATCCTCTGTCAGCATAAGAGCGGCGGCGGTTACAACACCCTTGCCGCCCTTAAAGTGAAAATACACGGGGTATGAATGTCCGAGAATACAAAAAATACCTGCAACATATTTTCCGCAGTTGATAAGCTCGTTTATAAAAATAGGGCTTTCACCCTGAAATGCAACCGATGCAAACGAGAAGATGAAACCTCCGATAAGCACGGCGATAATACACTTCAGTGCGTCACACACAATTGTGATGATTGCCGGAACTTTACCGACACTGCGCAGTACATTTGTAAAGCCTGCATTGCCGCTGCCCATTTGACGGATATCCTTTTTGCCCTTTGTCACAATGCCTGTGACAAGAACAGCCGTGTTGATACTGCCGAGAAGATACGCAATCAATGCCGAAAGCAGAATCATCCACCAGCAGTTTGCTAAAATTGCCGAAATATGCTCCATTACTTTTCTCCTCTCTCTCTTACCACAATTTTGATCGGCGTACCCTCAAGAGCAAAAGCCTCACGGATTCTGTTTTCAAGATAACGCTGATATGAGAAGTGGAAAAGCTGTGCATTGTTGCAGAAGAAAACGAATGTCGGCGGTTTTACGGAAGCCTGAGTCATATAGAAAATTTTAAGTCGCTTACCCTTGTCCGACGGCGGCTGAACTCTTGTTGTAGCCTGTGCAAGAAGTTCGTTGAGCATACCTGTTCTGATTCTGCGGTTTGCGCTGTCATTACAGCTTATGATATATTCAAACAGCCTGTCGATACGCATACCTGTTTTTGCGGAAATAAATACCTTTGGCGCATATGACATAAACGCAAAATCTGCGTCAAGCTTTTTGCGGAACTCCTGCATTGTCTTATCGTTTTTTTCGACAGCGTCCCACTTGTTTACGGCAATTATACACGCTCTGCCTGCCTCATGCGCAAGACCTGCAACCTTGGTATCCTGTTCTGTAACGCCCTCTGTCGCATCAATCATAATAACGCACACATCACTGCGTTCAATAGCCATTTTTGCACGGATAATACTGTATTTTTCGATATTATCATAGATTTTGCTCTGACGGCGAAGTCCTGCGGTATCGGTAAAGTTGAACTTTCCGTACTTATTTTCAACAAGCGTATCGATTGTGTCACGGGTTGTGCCTGCTATATCAGACACAATACAGCGTTCCTCGTTTGTAATTTTGTTTACAAGAGATGACTTGCCTGCGTTCGGCTTTCCGATTACCGCAACATTGATGATTGTGTCGTCATCTTCCGCATTTTCATCATAATCAAAGCTTGAAAAAGCCTTGTCTAAAAGGTCGCCCGTACCGTAACCGTGAACGGCTGAAACCTCGATAGGATCGCCTAAACCGAGATTATAAAACTCATAGAATTCAGGTGACGGTTCACCGAGTGTGTCACACTTGTTTACACAAAGCACAACTGGCTTGCCCGACTTCTGGAGCATCTGTGCAACATCCATATCCGTTGCAACCATGCCCGACTTGCAGTCTGTTACAAGGATAATAACATTAGCCGTGTCGATTGCAAGCTGAGCCTGACGGCGCATCTGCACAAGAATAATATCATCTGATTTCGGTTCAATACCGCCTGTGTCAACAATAAAGGCAGTTTTTCCGCACCATTCCACCTCACCGTATATTCTGTCACGGGTAACACCGGGAGTATCGTCAACAATTGACAATCTCTGACCGATGAGTTTATTGAAAAGCGTTGACTTTCCCACATTTGGTCTGCCGACAACGGCAATTACGGGTTTGTTCATCTTATCAGTCCTTTCCTGCAATTACAGCCTCTACAAGGTCGTTTCCGTTGTTATTGACGGGAACAAGAGTTACACCGAGTTCCCGTTCAACATCATCTGTTGAAACATCATCAAGAAACAAATCGTTTTCAAAACGGAGCATTGATGACGGGATAATAAGCCTGTCACCAAGGTCATCGCCACGGAGCTGATTAATAAGATCACCGCCTGTGACAAGTCCCGACACATTTACTCCGCCGCCGAAAAAGTTGTTCTTAATCGCCCTTGTATTTATAGTTATATTCGGGAATTTTTCGTTAATCATCAACATAATCCGCTTCATGTACGGAAACACTCCCTCGCCGCAGGCAATTGTTACCTTATGGCAAAGGCTTTCGTCTGCATCAAGCTCTTCAAGCTTCCAGCCGACATCATCGGTCAAATACGCAATCATACCGATTCCGTCCTCAAGAGCGGAAAAGTCCTCATAAAATTCGGGTGACGGGATTTCTCTTTCGGCAAGGAGGTAAAATTCATCACCCGGAAAGAAAATTCGTCTGCCGTGCTTTTTGACGCACTCATCACCCATTTTTTCAATTATATCGATTGTCTGCCCTGCCGTTTCCTTATTATAAGGAACAAGCGGATAAAGGTTTTCACGGTAGCGTGTAAGTCCGACAGGAACAATCGCAGTCATATTAACACCGAGGTTTTCAAGATCGGTCAATGTTCTGACAAGCTCGTCACCGTCATTAATTCCGGGACAGGAAACAATCTGACAGTTAAGCGTTATTCCTGCGTCTGCAAAGCGTTTAAGATATTTTAATGTATCGCCTGCAAAACGGTTATTCATCATCTTACAACGAAGCTCGGGGTTTGTTGTGTGAACCGACACATTAATCGGGCTTATGTGCATTTTTATGATTCGGTCAATTTCATGCTCTGTAATATTTGTCAGCGTGATATAGTTGCCGAACAAAAACGAAAGTCGGCTGTCATCGTCCTTAAAATAGAGCGACTCACGCATACCCTTCGGAAGCTGGTCAATAAAACAGAAAATGCACTTATTACGGCACGAATGCTGTTTGTCCATAAGATAGGTTTCAAACTCAAGACCGATTTCCTCATATTCGCCCTTGGTCATTTCTATGGTACGAACATTTTTATCCTCGTCCTCAACCTCAAGAGTAAGCTTGCGGTTCACCTGATAGAATCGGTAATCAAGAACATCGACAATCTCGTTTGAATTGATTGAAAGAAGGGTTTCCCCTTTTTTTATCCCTGCTTTGTCGGCATGACTGCCGGTTGTGACATCAAAAATTTTAACAGCCACACCTTCACCTCGCAAAACATTTTTACATACACTTTTATTCTACACAAAATACCGTTTTTAATCAACAGGTTTGCAAATTGTTTTTGTATATACGGTAAAATTTGCAAAACAAAAGGGCGAACAGATAACTGCCGCCCGTAATGTTTGTAATAAAAATTACTGTTCGTCTTTCTTTACAACAACCTGTCTGCCGTTGTACATACCACAGTTTGTGCAAGCCTTATGAGCTGCTGTTAATTCACCGCAGTTAGGACAAGCAGTAAGTTCAGGAGCATTAATCTTCCATACTGTTGAACGTCTTGAGCTCTTTCTTGCGTGTGATGTTTTGTTCTTGGGTACTGCCATTACAAAAACCTCCTTACAAAATTTATCTTAGTCAATAAACTGTTTAAGTATCTCAAGTCTTGGATCCGTTTGACGCTTATCACAGGAACATTCACCATTGTTGAGGTTTTGTCCGCAAATCTGACACAGACCTTTGCAATCGTCCCTGCAAAGATTCTTTGACGGGAGCGAAAGAAAAATGTCAGAAATTACAACATCATCAAGCTCGAGTGTAAAATCAGGTGTTTCAATATAGTCATCATTTTCCTCATCGGCAAGAGTCTGAATAAGCCTGTGTTCAAAGCTCATATTCATCTCTCTTGTATAAGGCTCACCGCAACGGTCACAGTCACGGCTGTAATCAAAGTGTGCGTTGATTACAAGAGTAATCAAGCTTGCTCTGTTTGTTGCTTTGGCAGTCACGACAACGGGAGTTTTGAATGGATAAACTCCGTCAACATCAAGACCAGACAAGTCAAGGTTATATTCAACTTGTTTTTCTTCACCGTCATTCTGAAAGACGGATTTAAGCTCAAAAAGCATATCTGCACCTCTTGACAGCATAGACACATATTAAAACGCTGTTTATTATTATACAAAAGGTTTGCCCCTTTGTCAACTAAAAAATATAAGAAAATAGGCTGTTTTTTTCGGGAATTTATGACAATATTCGCTAATTTTCCCATATGGAATTTTAAGGCTGTAAAGTCACTCAGAAAGTTACTTTGCACTTGATTTTCGATTTTCATTATACCTCTTAAACATATATAATGCAATAATAAATTTCAGTTGACATAAAACGGAATTTGTGATAGCATACTGTGTGGCAGTTCGTAACCATCCTGCCGGAAGGACGCCGATAGGCTGCTCCTTCTATCAAAACTAAGGAGAAAGGCACAGGGCTTTTTACGCCCTTTTTGCACCCTCTTTTGTGTGGGTGCTTTTTTTGTGCCGGAAAGAGAGTATGGAGAGATACAGTATTATTAATGAAAAGAATAGTCGGGAGATTGTTCTTCTGCGTGGAAGCGGTTGCGTTTACAGAAAATGCATCTTCTGCGACTACTACACCGACAGGTGCAGTGACGAGGACGAAAATTTTCGTCTTAACAAAGCCGTGCTTGAAAAAGTTACGGGAATTTTCGGTGACCTTGAGGTCATTAACTCAGGCTCGGTTTTTGAGCTTGACAAAAAAACACTTGATTTTATCAAACAGGTGTGCAAAGAAAAAAAGATAAATACCATTCATTTTGAGGCACATTATCTTTATCGGAACAAAATCAGTCAGCTCAGAAAAGATTTTGCGGATTTTGATTTAAAAATGAAGCTCGGTCTTGAAACCTTTGACTGCGATTTCAGAGAAAATGTTCTGAAAAAAGGAATCAAAGAGAGCAGTCCCGCTGTTATTGCTGAGAATTTCGACGAAGCTAATTTCCTTTTCGGAATTAAAGGTCAGACAGCCGAAACCATGCAAAAGGATATTGAGTTGGGATTAAAATATTTTGAACGAATTTGCGTTAACATTATGTGTGACAACACAACGGGAGTTGAACCCGACAAAGCTGTCATAAAAGAGTTTATGCAGAAAATCTATCCTGTATATAAGGATAACCCGAGAACGGATATTTTAATTAACAACACGGATTTTGGAGTGGGTGACTGATATGATTAACGAACTTTTACTTATATTCTCGGTAGTATTTATCTACGGAGCGGCACTTTTGGGATATGCGCTTTTCGGAAAAGCGGGACTTTACTGCGTTTCAGCCGTAGCAACAATTCTTGCAAACATTGAGGCTTTAATCCTTGTAAACGCTTTTTCAATGGAACAGACTCTCGGTAATGTGCTTTTTGCGGTAACATTTTTGATTACGGACATTCTCTCGGAATGTGAGGGCAAAAAAGCCGCCAACAAGGCGGTTCTTACGGGAATACTCTCATCGGTATTTTTTCTTGTGCTTTCACAAAGCTGGATGCTTTACAATCCGAGTCCGAACGACACGATTATGCCGTCAATCAAGGCGGTTTTCTCAAACACTCCCCGAATGATTTTTGCATCCCTCACTGTTTACGCAATAAGTCAGCTGTTCGATGTTTGGCTCTATCACAAGTGGTGGAAGTTCACGGAAAAGAAATTCGGTGACAAGAGAAGATTTTTGTGGCTGAGAAACAACGGTTCAACGCTCATCAGTCAGATTCTGAACACAGCCCTCTTCACCGCTTTTGCATTCTGGGGAACTTATGATTTCGGAACGCTTGTTACAATCTTCCTTTCAAGCTATGTAATCTACATTTTCACAAGTCTGCTCGACACCCCTGCGGTGTATCTTGCAAGATTTATCCACGATAAAAAGGTACAGAAAAAGATTACGCAATAAAAACAGCTTAATTGAATATTTTCAATAAAAAGACAAGTCATCGCAATATTTTTTGCGGTGACTTGTTGTGCTTTTTCAGGATTTTCGTGAATAAACCATAATATTATGCTTTTTATAATATACAACCTTCCGCATTTTTATAGTCATTTTTTGACAATATGTGCAAAATTGGCTAGTTTTGTCCTGAACCGCATAATTTTTTAAGATTTTTATTGACTTTTTCTGTACCAAATAGTATAATGGAGGCAAGTTAAATGCTTAATATTATTTATAAACTTAATTTTGGAGGTAAATATCATGCTTACTAAAAGCGAAGAAGAAATTATGTACTTATTGTGGGACCTCGATGAACCACTCACAAGCTCAGAAATTGTTAAGAAGGCTGTAAACAAAACATGGAAAAAAAGTTACATTAACCTTCTTATCAATTCTCTTCTCAAAAAGGACATGATTAAGGTTGTCGGCGTTAAGCAGATGACTAAGAACTATGCCCGTACTTTTGTTCCTACAATGACAAAGGACGCTTATGCAATCAAGCAGATTTCGGACAGACCGAATTTTGCCGACAGCGATATTCCGACTCTCTTCTCAGAGCTTATTGAGAGAACCGAAAGCTCAGATGTTTTTGATGAGCTTGAAGCTCTCCTTAAAAAGCGCCGTGAAGAACTCGGCAAATAATTTATGCAAATAAGTTTTTATTCATTCTTGTTTTCTATTGTAATAAGCAGCATTTTTATAGTGCTGCTTTACTTTTTCAGAAAAAAGATTGCCTTTTGTAATTACTGCGGTCTTTATACGATTTTGGGATTGTATGCTGTAACATTTGTAAGAATGGCTCTGCCGTTTGAATTCGGGTTTACAAATACAATTTCAGATCACAATGTATATGCCTCTATAATGAATGTCCTGACCCCCGACAAGAAAGCTGTGTTTGTTTCTAAATACACATTGCTCAATCTACTTGTGTCAGTATGGATTGTCGGAAGTGTGATATACATTTTATGGGTGATGATTAAGTATTACAAAGCAGTAAAAGCTCTGAAAGCAAATGTTATTGACGGCACACCCGAAATGCAGGCAAAGCTTGACCTCATTTCGCAAAAGTGCGGAATCAGAAGAAAAGTTAAGCTAAAAATTACCGATTGCGTTATCTCCCCTGTTACATACGGTTTTTTAAATCATGTTATTCTTATTCCGAATCGTGAATTTGACGACAGGGATTTTGGATATATCGCAATGCACGAATGCTGTCATATAAAGAACAAGGATATTTGGATTAAATTGCTGACGGAAATTTATTGCGGAATCTTTTGGTGGAATCCGTTTGCCCACCTTTTGAAAAAAGATTTAACCTACTGTCTTGAACTCAGGTGTGACAAGCGTGTTACAAGCAAGCTTAGCGAGAACAGATGTACTGTGTATTACGAAGTACTTGTAACGCAAATGAAAGCCTATAAAGAACAAAAAGAAAGTGAAAAGAGCGACAGGGAAACTGCACTGAAAAGTGCGCTTGTCGGAATGAGTTTTGTAACCAACGATAAGGGCAAAAAAATTATAAGCAGAATGGAAATGATTCTGTACCCGAAGAAAAAACAGACAATTATAAACAATGTTGTTACAGCTTTAATGGCATTGCTTATTGTCGGTATATTCTTTGCTTCATACTGCTTTTTGATTGTCCCCGGTTGGGACGCCACATACGAGGATTGCGTAGCCGATCTCATTGAATCGGGTGAATACAATAATAATGTCGAAGTATATGACGAAACAAATATGTATGTGTATGTTGAAAAAGACAAAACCACTCACCTTATTTTTAAGCCTTACGATAAAAAGAAAGGCGTTGTCTATACAAAAGATGATTCTATTATTATTCCATACTCCGATGTAGAAAACGGCTGCTATAATTATTGCCTTATATTAAGGGAGGAATAACAGATGAAAAAGAAAGCCGCAAAAATTTTCACAGCATTTATTATGACAGCAATTATCGCACAGGGAACCGTTATGGTTGCAAGTGCAGCAGAAACAGATTCAACCCCCGACAGCGTTGCAGTTGTTGAAGTTGCAACTCCTGACAGTTCAGCTTTGGAGAGCGGTGCCGATTCAACTTCTGTTCAGCCGATAGCTGATGTAATTTACAAGAAATGGCGTCGTGGAAGTCACGGACAGCTCCAGTACAGAAGATGGAACGATACAAAGCAAGAATGGGTTGACGATGAATGGATTGATTACAAAGGTTAATCTGCAATAACAACAAAGGCGAAACAGACATAAATCTGTTTCGCCTTAATTTTTTGTTTATTCAAAAAGATTCTGTTCTGACAGGGGAACCGATTCAACATCCTTAAGCTGACGCTGAATTTGACGGGTACGAACTCCGACAAGCTTGTCAAGCTCCTTGTTTGCCTGATCAAGCCTTTGCTGTGTCATTACAAGCACATCATTGAACTTGTCGAACTCGGTCTTTACACCGCCGAGTATTTTCCAAACCTCTGCACTTCTCTTTTGCACGGCAAGGGTTTTGAATCCCATTTGCAACGAATTGAGCAGAGCCGCCATTGTACTCGGACCTGCAATATTCACCTTATACTCACGCTGAAGAACTTCAACAAGTCCCATATTGACAACCTCGCTGTAAAGCCCCTCAAACGGAAGAAACATAATCGCAAATTCTGTTGTATTCGGCGGATCAATGTACTTATCGTGAATATCCTTTGCCTCGCCCTTTATACGCTGAACAAGTGCTTTTTGTGCCGATTCAATGCGTTGCTTGTCACAGCTTTCAACCGAATCACGGAGAGCAGAATATGTATCGCCCGGAAATTTGGAATCAACAGGCAGATATACTGTGCCGGCACCGTCAGAGGGCAGTTTGATTGCAAACTCAACAACATTTTTTGAGCCTTTTTTTGTTGCAATATTTTCCTCATACTGTTCCTTTGTAAGAATTTCGGAGAGAATTGCACCAAGCTGAATTTCGCCGAGTATGCCCCTTGTTTTGACATTTGAAAGAACCTTTTTCAAATCGCCCACGCCTACCGCAAGCGTTTGCATTTCACCGAGTCCCTTATATACCTGTTCAAGTCTTTCGTTGACAAGCGAAAAAGACTTATTCATTTTTTCTTCAAGTGTTTTTTGAAGCTTTTCATCAACTGTCTGTCGCATTTCATCAAGCTGACGGAGATTTTCCCGCCTTATACTTTCAAGCTTTTCATCAACCGAGCGTCTGATATTTTCAAGGCTCTGAACATTATCGGCTGAAAAGCTGTGAAGTCTTTGTTCAAGCTGAATCGCCCTGTCATTTTGCGAATGTGCAAAACTTTGCTGATTGAGCAATATCCTTTGAAGTTCGTCCTCCGTTCTGTTGTTATTATTCTTTTTGAGAACTGTTATTAATGTGACAACGCTGACAATGAGCGTTATTGCACAAAATAAAAGCACAATAATCTCGGATGTCGTAAACTGCATATTAAACCTCCCGAACAATAATTCGATTTCACATTTAAATAATATCATTCGGGAGTTTTTCTGTCAACTCAGGTATCGAATATTGTTTCAACCCGTTTCCGACAATTTTCAGGTGAATATACAAAACGGTCGATACGGTTGCTGTTGCAATAGTATTCGGGGCATTTCGGATTATATTTGTAATCAAAGGTGTCAATAATTATCAGTTTGATTTTCATTTTTTCGGGAATGATACTTTTTATGTAAACGCTTGCCTGCTGACCTGCACGGACTCCCTCTCTTGTTTCTGCAAGTCCTGCAAGATTTGGTGTAAGCTCCACAAAAGCACCGTAGTTTTCCACGCTTCGGATAATTCCCGACACGGTTTCACCGGCACAAAACCTTTCGGCATTTTCTTCCCATGTGCCGAGAAGCTCCTTGTGACTGAGGCTTATACGACCGTTTTCAACAGATTTGATAACGGCTTTGATATCCATTCCTACAGTAAATCTCTCGGCAGGGTGTTCAATCCTTGAAACCGAAATTGTGTCAATGGGCATAAGTGCAACAATTCCGCAGCCTATGTCTGCGAATGCACCAAAGTTTTCAAGATGAGTTATGCGGGCAGGCACAATATCTCCGCATCGCAACCTTGAAATGTATGCGTCAAGGCATTTGCTTTGTGCTTTTTCACGGGAGAGCATTACAATCGGTTTGCCGTTTTCGTCCTCGGTTATGTCGGTGACAACGAAACAAACGGGACGGTTCACCCTTGAAATCACGGCTATGTCACGAACCGAGCCGTCCTTAATTCCTATTGCGCCCTCCTCCCTCGGAATTATGCCTTTTATTCCTGCAAGGTCAACAATAAGGTTGTGACTGCTGTCGCACACACAAGCCTTTGCCTCAAGAATCTTTTCACTGTTTTTTGCATCCTCAAGCAGCTTTAATGAGTGAAGTATATTTATGTTTTCCTGTTCGGATATAAGTTTTCCTTCGGGTAAATATTCTGACATTTTAAAGCCTCCGTCATATTTAGGTTTACAGAAAATCATATGAAAAAGTTTTCTGTCTTATTACACGAACGCAATTTTTTGCAGAAAAAAATTATTGCATTTGCTGCGCTTTCCTTCATAAAAAGCGGCAAACTTGCATTTTTATTTAAATTATGGTACTATAAACATGTGTGTTTTAGAATAAAATCCAGATTAGAAGAGCCGAGGTTGTTTTTGGAAACATTACATAACAAGGAGGCTTGACAGGAAGGAAACAAATCTATGAATACTTACAATCTTAAAAAAATGTGTGCCGTATCGGTTGCATCAATTATGTGTGTTTCTGCATTGGCATTTTCGGGTTGCGGTGACAAGAAGGCTGAAGTCTCGCAGACTCCCGACGAAACAACACCTGCAACTACTGCCGTAAGCACGGCTGATGAACCTACCGCACAGAACTATCTTGAAATCATCGGCATTGATACCGCTACTCTCGGAATCAATCCAAACATTATTCACGATTCAAACCCTGTCGGTTTTCAGCTTGATATGCCGAAGAACGGCGATACAATCGCAGTTGTTCACACCTCATACGGCGACATAACAATGCGGCTTTTCCCCGAACAGGCACCAAAGACCGTTACAAACTTTGTAAACCTTGCAAAAGCAGGAAAGTATAACAATTCACTTTTCAGCAAAGTAACAAAAGACTTTATGATCAACGGCGGTTACTGCGGTACGAGCTCGTACGGCGAGGCTTTTGAAGATGAATTTTGCGACAGGCTTTTCAATATCAGAGGCGCTGTTGCAATGTCAAACACAGGTGCGGACACAAACGAAAGTGCATTTTTTATCAATCAGAAAACTGCCGAAACATATAAGAATGAAGGCGGCTGGGAACATCTTGCAAGTCAATGGGATTCTATCAAAACCCAGCTTGCAAACTACAAGGATTCAAACCTTCTGACTGCATTCATTGAGAAAAACGGCACAAACTGTTACGATACCGACAGCGTTCCCGACAGCGTTAAAAAGCTGTATGAGGAAAACGGTGGAAACGCCTATCTTGACGGCGCATACAATGCGGTTGACAGAGGCTACACGGTATTTGCACAGGTAATTGACGGAATGGATGTTGTTGACAAAATCGCCTCGGCTAAGGTTGACAAGGACGACATTCCCGTTAAGAACATTGTTATCAAAAGCATTAAGATTACGCAATATAAAGAGGAATCAACAACTCAGGCAGATTCAACATCTGCCGAAAGCGTCACACAGCCGACCACAGTCGGATAAGGAGCGGTTATGAACAGAATGCCCGTTGCAGCGATTATGTATGACTTTGACCGTACCCTATGTACGAAGGATATGCAGGATTACAGCTTTATCCCCCGTCTTAATATGACCGAAGACGAGTTCTGGAAATTTTCAAACGAACTCGGTCAAAGCGAACATATGGACTCAATTCTTGCGTATATGTACGCAATGGTAAAAATGTCCCGTGAAAGGAATATGCCTCTTTTGCGAAATGACCTTGTTGAAATGGGAAAAAATGTTGAGTTTTTTGACGGCGTAAAGGATTGGTTCAAAAGGATTTCCGACTTTGGCGAAAAGCTTGGAATGCAGGTTGAACATTATGTAATTTCCTCGGGTATGAAAGAAATTATTGAAGGTACGGAAATCAGCAAAAACTTCAAAAGCATTTTTGCGTGTGAATTTCTTTACGATGAAAACGGCAATGCCGTATGGCCTAAAACCGATGTAAATTACACCAACAAAACGCAGTTCGTTTACAGAATCAATAAAGGTGTTCTTGATGTTGCAAATGATGTTGACCTCAACCGTTCAATGCCGGAGGACAGTAAACGGGTTCCGTTCTGCAATATGATTTACATAGGCGACGGTCTTTCAGATGTTCCGTGTATGAAAATGATGAAAGCCTACGGCGGGTATTCAATTGCGGTTTACCGAAAAAAGGACAGCAAGGTTGAGGACTTGCTGATGAAAGACAGAGTTGATTTTATCTATCCTGCCGACTATTCGGAAAACACAGGTCTTGACCTCACCGTTAAAAATATCATCAGAAAAATGGCTGTCTGCGGTCTTTTGTACGATGAAAACCATGAGCAGAAAAAAGAAATTCTCGGAAGATAATTTCGGTTGAATCAAAACCACCCGTCCAACGGGTGGTTTGCTCCAGGGCTATAAGCCCATGCTA
>OHAU01000442.1_pt1 | contig 58937 bp, 51 predicted proteins | sample 1577181 | NCBI WGS metagenome assembly OHAU01 (sample SAMEA3541472, study PRJEB24748) | human gut metagenome | biome: human gut; feature: human-associated habitat; material: faeces | place: China | collected 2012 | reverse complement strand
TTTCTTTGCCGCCTGCGGGCGGCAAACTCTGCGAGGCTTTTTTGACACGCTGCGCTGAAAAACCTTCGGCCTTTATACGCGCCGGTACTCTACATATTGAAAGCGCAGGCCCGCTTCCTCCTGAGGCTCTCCCACGGAGACGACCTGCCAATGGGGGTCCTTGTCCAGATTCGGGAAAAAGGCATCCGCCGGAACATCGGCAAAAACCTTGGTGACATAGACCCGGGTGCAGTAGGGCAGGAGCCGGGTATACACCTCCTGGCCGCCGATGACAAAGGCGTCGCTGTCAGCCAGGGCCAGCAGCTCCTCCGAGGAGTGGACGGTTTCCGCCCGGTCCGGGGTAAGGTTTTCCTGCCGGGTCAGCACCAGGTTGCGCCGATCCGGCAGACCCCGGCCGCCGGGGAGCGTCTCCAGGGTCTTGCGGCCCATGACCACCGTGTGACCGGTGGTGAGGGCCTTGAAGCGCTGCAGGTCGGCCCGGATGCGAAAGAGCAGCTGCCCGTCCCGGCCGATGCCCCAGCTCTGACTTACGGCCACAATGGCTTGCATAGGCGTACCTCCTTAGATGGCCACAGGGATCTTGTCCTCAAAGGGCTGAGGGTCGTACCCCTCCAGGGAGAAGCTGTCCCGGGTGAACCGATAAAAGTCGGTGACGGTGGGGTCTATGACGAATTTAGGCGCCGGACGGGGCTCCTTTTCCAGCATTTTTTGGATGATGGGCACATGGCGGTCATAGATATGGGCATCGGCAATGACATGGACCAGCTCCCCGGCCTCCAGACCCGACACCCGGGCCAGCATATGGACCAGCACCGCGTACTGCACCACATTCCAGTTGTTGGCGGCCAGCATATCCTGGCTGCGCTGGTTCAAAATGGCATTGAGGGTGCGGCCGGAGACATTGAAGGTCATGGAGTAGGCGCAGGGGTAGAGGGCCATCTCGTGCAGGTCCTGAAAATTGTAAATATTCGTAAGGATGCGGCGGCTGGCAGGGTTGTGCTTCAGGTCGTAGAGCACCCGATCCACCTGATCCATGTCCCCCTCGGGGTAGTGGTGCTTTACGGAGAGCTGGTAGCCGTAGGCCTTGCCGATGGAGCCGTTTTCGTCGGCCCAGCTGTCCCAAATGTGGCCACGGAGGTCGTGAATATTATTGGACTTCTGCTGCCAGATCCACAGAAGCTCGTCGATACAGGTTTTGAAATAGGTGCGGCGGAGGGTCAGAATGGGGAACTCCTCCTGCAAATTATAGCGGTTTACAAGGCCAAACTTTTTCACCGTGTGGGCGGGGGTGCCGTCCTCCCAGTGGGGGCGCACGGCCAGGTCGGTATCCCAAACGCCGTTTTCCAGAATGTCGCGGCAGTTGGCCTTAAAAATCTCGTCGGCACGGCTCACAGGCAGGCCCTCCTTTTTATCTCTCGTTTTCCAGCTCGGCCACCACGCGCTTGGCGATGACCGGGTCGGACTCATAGTGGACATAGACGCCGTTTACCCGCTGGGTATCCTCGTCGCCCTTGCCCCCCAGCACCACCACGGAGCCTGCCGGGGCCTCCCGCAGAGCGCGCTCTACGGCGATGACACGGTCCGGCTCGATGATGACCTCCGCCTTTCCGTCCGCCGCGGCATGGGCAAGGCGGGTGTCGATGTCCCGGGGGTCCTCCAGGTCCGGGTCGTCGGCGGTGAAGAACACACGGTCGGCGTACCGGCCGCAGGCCTCGCCTACGCCCTGAATACGGGCGGGGGAACGCTGGCCGGCCACGCCGATGACCACGGTGACGAACTTATCCGGGTAGTCCTTTTTCAGGGCCTTCAGCACCGCCTGGCAGCTGATGCCGTTGTGCATATAGTTGATGAAGATCTTCAGGCCCGCGCCCTCCATCACATCCGCCCGGCCCGGTACCACCAGGTGCTCCAGAGCGGCGGAGATAACGGCGGGGTCGCCGCCCATGTCCCGGCCCACGGCAATGGCCGTGAGGGCATTCTCAATATTGAAAAGGCCGTCCATACCCACCTTATAAATGTCCTGGCGGCCGGTGGCCTTTTCTGTGACGGTGAAGGCATAGCCCCGGGGGAGCTTCTGCACATCCGAGGCGGTATAGTCGCTCTCGCCGTCCTCGGCCATGCCCACCACAAGGGTGCGCCCGGCCTTTTGAGCGGCGGCAAGCACATGGTCAAAATAGTCCGTGCTGCGGACGATGATGGCGGTGTCGGAATTTTCCAGCAGGGCTTCCTTGCACTTGAGGTAGTCCTCCATGGTGGGATGCTCATGGGCGGAGATGTGGTCAGGGCCGATGTCCAGGAAAATACCGTAGCGGAAGTGCTGGCCGTAGGTGCGGTGGACCTGGTAGGCCTGGCTGCTGATCTCGGCGGTGACCACGGGCAGCTTGTGCTCCCGGGCCTCGGAAAAGAGCTGCTGCATTTCCAGAGATTCGGGGGTGGTCAGATGGGTGTAGGTCACCTGGCCGCCCAGGTCATGTTCCATGCCGGAGAGAAGGCCGGTCTTTGTACCGGTCACAGCGTCCATAACGGCGTGGGTCATATAGGTGGTGGTGGTTTTCCCCTTGGTGCCGGTGATACCCACCAGGGTGAAGGCACGGGAGGGGTAGTCATAGAACCACTGGGCGGCCAGGCTCTGGGCCTTGCGCACATCGCGGACCAAAATGGCGGGCAGATCGCTCTCCAGCTTCTCCTGAGCCAGGTAACACACGGCTCCGGCTTCCCGGGCCTTGGCCAGGTACTCGGGCTTAAAGCCGTAGCCCTTGCAGATGAATAGGTCACCGGGTTTGACGGTGCGGGAGTCATTGCTGATACCCAGAATGTCCACATTTCGGCCAATGCCCTGCAGCAGCAGGCCGTCAGCACGCAAAACAGATTCCAATGCGGTTGTTTGCTTCATCATAAGAGCCTCCTTTTTTATCATTTGTACAGGGAAAATAATCAGGAAAAATGGATGGTCCAATCCTGCAGATTGTAAAACGGATCGGTGAGGGAGGGGGTGAGCCCCTCTATGGCTCCGGAGGTGGTGAGAATGGAGCTGCGGGCGAAGCAGATGGGCGCGATGGGCGTCTGCCGGCAGAAGGCCTCGTACAGCTTGGCCGAAGCGTCGGTGTGCCCGTCGCCTGTGGCAGTGCGCTCGGCAGTGAGCAGGGCGGCGAAATCGGCGTCGTTAAAGCGGCCGTAGTTGTTGGTGCCGGAGGCCGAGAGCAGGTCCGTCAGGTCCCAGTCGGCGGTCATTTTATACTCACCGTAGTAGAGATCGAAGCGGCCGCTTTTCAGCCGGGAGACAAAGTCGCTCCAGGGCACGGCCTCCACGGTAACGCGCAGGGCGGAGGTGCTGAGGGCGGCGGCAATTTTTGCGGCGGCGCTCTGCTTATGGGCGTTCTCGGAATTCACCAGCAGGGTCACGGACACGGGCTCCGAGCCGCTGCCGAAGCCGGCGGCGGTGACGGCAGAGGTGAAGCTATCCGGGGAATAGACGGCGTCCAGACTCTTGGGATAGAGGGGGGAGGCGGGGTTCACCGGGAGCTGGGCCACCGTGCCGTGGCCCATGAGGAAGGAGCTGACGCAGCCGGCGCGGTCGATGCCCAGGCTCACGGCCCGGCGCAGGTCGGCATTGTTGAAGGGGGCACGGGTGGTATTGAAGCCCAGATAGTGCAGAACGGTGGTGTCCGCATCGGTGAAGTCGCCGGAGGACACGGTGCCGGTGGAGGCGGTATTGGACAGGTCGCAGCGCAGCAGCTGCACCTCCCGGGCGTAAAAGGCGTAGGAAACGGTGTCGCTGTTTTTGCAGGTGTAGAGATTGATCCGGTCCATGGGGAGCTTCTGCTGCTGCCACCAGGCGGTGTTTGCAGTGAGATACGCCCCCTCGGAGCCGGAGGCGGCCACATAGGTGTAGCGCCCGGTGCCGGTGGGCACCAGCTGCCCCTCGGTGCCGGACTTGACAATGGGAATATCCAGCAGGGAGAGGAAGGAGGAATTGGGACGGCTGAGACGGATGGTAAGGGTCTGAGAGCCGCTGGCGGAAATGGAGGAGACCTGGCTCAGCCGTCCGGCGTACCGGGCCGAGGACTGGGCCCGGCGCAGAGTGGCCACCGCGTCCGAGGCGGTGAAGGCCGACCCGTCGGAAAAGGTGACGCCGCTGCGCAGGGAGATGGTCCAGGTATAGCTGGCGGCGTCATAGCTCCAGGACTCGGCCAGAACCGGCTCCGGCTCCAGGGTCAGGCTCAGGCGCACCAGACCCTCGTAGAGGAGCTGGCCGATGTCCTGCTGGGTACCGTCCGCGCAGGTGACGGGGTCCAGGGTCAGACCCTGGAGATAGGGCAGGGAAAAGGAGGAGATGGTGGTGCTTTTACTCTTCTCCTTTTGCTTATAGTAGTCGGCAAGCTCGTTATAAATTTCGTTGGAATCGGCATCGGCGTCGGTTCCGCTGCACCCCAGCAGGGTCAGCAGCATACCCAGAGCCAGCAGCAGGGAAAGCAGGCGTTTTATCTTCATAGCGGGTCCTCCAGCACCAGCAGGGCGATCTGCGCGCCCCGGGCATTGCCCACCTTGCGGTGGGACCAGTACAGGTCTTGGCGGCAGGCGGTGCAGTGGGGGCAAATGTCAATGTGACGCACGCCCAGGCTTTTCAGCCAGTGGGCGTTGATAGCCTTGAGGTCAATGTGCCACTTGGCACCCCGGCGGGTCAGGAAGGGGTCGGCCTGGGCGCCCAGGGCGTCGTGCATGGCGGCGGGAACATCGTCGTCCGTTTCAAAGCAGCACGGGCCGATGGCCGGGCCCAAGGCGCAGAGCAGGTCTCCCGGCTCCGTGCCGAAGGTAGCGTGCATTTTCAGGGCAGTTTTGGCGACCAAGCCCGCTGCCACGCCCCGCCAGCCTGCGTGGACGGCCCCAATGGCCCGATGCACCGGGTCATAGAGCAGGATGGTGCCGCAGTCGGCGGAAAAGACCACCAGGGAAAGGCCGGGGGTGTCAGTGATGAGGGCGTCCACCTCCGTGTAGTCCCGAGGGCGGAGCAGGCCCTTTCCGGCGTCCTGCTCCGTGACAAGACGGATGTTTTCCGAGTGGGTCTGCTGGGTGAAAACAGTGCTCTCTACCGTCACCCCCACAGCGGCGCAGAACCGGCGATAGTTCTCCCGCACATTTTCGTCGCTGTCGCCCCGGCTGATGCCCAGGTTCAGGCTGTCCCAGGGGGCGGGGCTGACGCCGCCTAACCGGGTGGAGAAGCCGTGACGCACCGGCGCACCGTCCAGCAGGGAGCTGGACAGCCACAGCAGGTCGTTATTTTGATGGGTGAGAAAGGACATGACGGGACTCCTTAAAAGGGGGAAGATGAGTGGGGGTACGGATTGCCACAGCCAGTGTGCGCACTGGCTTCGCAATGACACAGTAAGAAATGCGGTACAGGGTCCGGCGGGCGGACAGAGTCGTCCGCCCCTACGGATGGGCTGCAAGGGGTGCCTGCGGGGCGGGCCGATGCCTATATCGGCCCCTACGAATTATTGCTTATGCATTTCTACCGCAGCAGTTCCTATATTTTTTGCCGCTGCCGCAGGGAAATCGCCGAAGCGCCGCCGGTGGCGGATGCAGCGAGGCGATTTCGAGGAAGTGTCCCGATTGGCGGCCATGATAGTGGCTGCCGGTCGGATGGCATGACGGTGTTACCCCGGCGGCACAGCAGGATTTTCGCAAAAGGCGTGAGAGTTACGCGTTTCTGCCGCAGCAGTTCTTATATTTTTTGCCGGAGCCGCAGGGGCAGGGGTCATTCCGCCCGATCTTCTGCACCCGGCGGGGCTGCTTTTTCACGGTGCCGTCGCCGCCGACGCTCTCGCCGGTGGCCTTGGCCACCCGCTCGCGTTTGATTTCCTCGTCCTTCTTGATGCGCACGGAGTAGAGCCGACGCACGGTTTCGGACTGGATGGCGGAGATCATCTCCTCGAACATATCCAGGGATTCCTTCTTATAGGCGATGATGGGATCGGTCTGGGCATAGGCCCGCAGGCGGATGCCCTGGCGCAGGTCGGCCATGGCGTCGATGTGGTCCATCCAGTATTCATCCACCACCCGCAGCAGCACCACACGCTCCACCTCGCGCATGACGGGGGAGGTGAACGCCTGCTCCTTCTGCTCGTAGTAGGCGGCGGCTGCGGCGGTAAAGGCCTCGGTGACATCGGCGGCGGTCTTTTCCTTCAGCTCCTCTTCGGTAAAGCGGACAGTGAACTTGGGGAAGTACAGGCCCTCCACCTGACGCAGCAGCTCCCGGCAGGAGGCGGCATCCAGATGGTCGTTTCCGGCGAAATGCTCCGCCACCAGGTGGGAGATGGAGGTGTTCATCATGTTCATGATGATGTTCTTCACATCCAGGCCGTCCAGCACCTGCTTGCGCTGGTCATAGATGATCTCACGCTGCTTATTCATCACATCGTCGTATTCCAGCACGGACTTACGGGCCTGGAAGTTCCGGGACTCCACGGTGGTCTGAGCCTGCTCGATGGCCCGGGTGAGGAACTTCTGCTCGATGGGGGTATCCTCGTCAATATTCAGCCGCTCCATCATGTTAGTGACCCGCTCGCCGCCAAACAGACGCATGAGGTCATCCTCCAGGGAGATGTAAAACCGGGTCTCGCCGGGGTCCCCCTGACGGCCTGCACGGCCACGGAGCTGATTGTCGATACGGCGGGAGTCGTGGCGCTCGGTGCCGATGATGAACAGGCCGCCGGCCTGGCGCACCCGGTCCGCTTCGCCCGCGATCTCCTCCTTGTGCTGGCGGAGTTTCTCGGCAAAGAGCTTCCGGGCATTGAGAATTTCCTCGTCCTCGGTCTCGGCGTAGCCGGTGGCCTCGGCGATGAGTTCATCGGACATACCCGCCTTGCGCAGATCCGTCTTGGCCAGGTACTCGGCGTTGCCGCCCAGCATAATATCCGTACCACGGCCTGCCATGTTGGTGGCCACGGTGACGGCGCCGAATTTACCGGCCTGGGCCACGATCTCCGCTTCCTTCTCGTGGTTCTTGGCGTTCAAAAGATTGTGCTTGATGCCCTCCCGGGTCAGGAGCTTGCCCAGCAGCTCGTTTTTCTCGATGGAAACCGTACCCACCAGCACCGGCTGGCCCTTCTCGTGACACGCCTTGATCTGCCGGATCACGGCCCGATACTTGCCGTTTTCGGTCTTATACACCGAGTCCTCATTATCGATACGGATAACGGGGCGGTTGGTGGGGATCTCCACGATGTCCAGCTTGTAGATGGTGGAGAACTCCTCCTCCTCCGTCAGGGCCGTACCGGTCATACCGGAGAGCTTGTTATACAGGCGGAAATAGTTCTGGAAGGTGATGGTGGCCAGGGTCTTGCTCTCCCGCTGGACGGACACATGCTCCTTGGCCTCAATGGCCTGGTGCAGGCCCTCGGAGTAGCGGCGGCCAAACATCAGACGGCCCGTGAACTCGTCCACGATGATGATTTCCCCGTCCTTGACCACATAGTCCACATCCCGCTTCATGGTGCCGTGGGCCTTGATGGCCTGGTTGATGTGGTGGGCAATGGTGCTGTTTTCGGGGTCGGAGAGGTTCTCCAGACCGAAGAACTCCTCGGCCTTGGCGATGCCCCGGGCGGTGAGGGTGGCGGTTTTGGCCTTTTCATCCACCACATAGTCCGCGTCGATGGCGGGGTCCTCCTCGGCCTTGTCGTCGGTCTCGGTGACCACATATTTCTTGAGGCGGGCGGCAAACTGCTCGGCCTGGTCATAGAGCTGGGTGGACTTTTCCCCCATGCCGGAAATAATAAGGGGGGTACGGGCTTCATCGATGAGGATGGAGTCCACCTCGTCCACGATGGCGAAGTGGTGGCCCCGCTGGACCTGCTCGCTGGCGTAGAGGGCCATATTGTCACGCAGATAGTCAAAGCCCATCTCGTTGTTGGTGCCGTAGGTGATGTCGGCGGCGTAAGCGGCCTGGCGCTGGGCCTTGGTCAGGTCGTGGATGATAAGGCCCACGGAAAGACCCAGGAAGCGATGGACCTTGCCCATCCACTCCGAGTCACGCTTGGCCAGATAGTCGTTGACGGTGACGATGTGTACCCCCTGGCCGGTAAGGGCGTTGAGGTAGGCGGGGAGGGTGGCCACCAGGGTTTTACCTTCGCCGGTCTTCATCTCGGCGATGCGGCCCTGATGCAGCACAATGCCGCCGATAAGCTGCACCCGGTAGGGACGCAGACCCAGCACCCGATCCGCTGCCTCCCGGACGGTGGCGAAGGCCTCGGGGAGAATGTCGTCGGTGGTCTCTCCGTTTTGCAGCCGCTCCTTAAACTCGGCGGTCTTTGCCTGAAGCTGGGCATCGGTGAGGGCTTTATACTCCTCCTCCAGTGCCTCGATCTTGTCGGCAATGGGATAGATTTTTTTCAGCTCGTGGTCGCTGTATGTACCGAAAATCTTGGTAAGCAGGCCCATATCTAAAAACTTCCTTTCTATGCAGTAAGTGTTTGCAAATAGATACTAAAGTATACCACACTTTTATTCTATATGCAAACAATTCTCCCGTTTTGGACGGATAATATAGAAGCCGGTACCGGTCTGCCTCACCGAAGCCCCGGCGGAGGGGGGGATGTTAATAAACCGTAAAAAATATTCAAATCGGGATGTAATTATTGCGTTTTGAATATTTTAATGTTATATTAAATAAAAAAAGAGATGCGGAGGGGCAGTCATGCAAAAGAAGATCTGCTACAAAAAGCTCTTTAAGCTGATGATCGACCGGGACCTGAAGGGCCACGACCTGCGGGAGAAGGCGGGCATCAGCCAGTCCACCTACTTCAAGCTCCAGCACGACCAGCCGGTATCCACCCAAATGCTGGTGCGCATCTGCTGCGCGCTGGACTGCCAGCTTTGGGACATTGCGGACCTGGTGGACAAAACGGACGATGTATAATAATGAGGAGAATAGAACGGCTATGAAACTCTATCAATTATGGTCTGATCACACATATCGAGCATTTGAAACAAAAGAAAAAAATGGATATAAGGCTTTTTGCTTTAAAGGAGAACCCTTGAGCAACTGGACTGAAGTGGAATTATATCCGAGTTCGCATCAGACGGAAAAGGGCAAAAGCATTGGAGATGTCTATCCTGTAGAGGTAAGCGCTGTTGTTGTAAATGAGCGTTGCTTTAATATAATTAAGCCCTATATTCAAGATGCTGTTCAGGTTTTGAGCGCTAAAAGTAAAAAGCAAAAATTGTTTGTGCTTAATGTTACAGCAGTAAGAGACTGTTTGGATTACGAGAATTCAAAATTAAAACGGTTTTCCAGTTCTGGACGGATTATGAGAATTGAAAAGTATGCTTTCCATCGGGAAATGCTTAGCAACGCTTTTATCTTTAAAATACCGGAAGAGGTTCATACTCACCCATATGTAACAGATGGTTTTAAGAATCTTATGGAACAGAATGGGATTAAAGGTTTTAAATTTGTTCTTGTGTGGCAAGATGAATGATTTTCACAATCACAAAATTATATGATAGTCGTTTTATTATATATAAGGAAGGCGAGGAATCAAATTGTTGAGTAGATCCAAAGCAAAGCGAAAAGCACACATGGAAAAAACCCGCACCCTCCTTACGGAGAAAATAAGGGAGTCTCTGGTGTCGGTGCTGCCCATTATCATCATCGTGACGCTGCTGTGCCTGTTTTTGGTGCCCATGCAGCCCACGCTGCTGCTGACCTTCCTCATCGGCGCGCTGATGATCGTGGTGGGTATGGGCCTTTTCTCCCTGGGCGCGGAGCGGTCCATGACCATTATTGGAAACAAGATCGGTACGGCCCTGACCAAGACCAACAAACTGCCGGTCATCCTGCTGGTGGCCTTTGCCCTGGGGGTGGCGGTGACGGTGGCGGAGCCGGACCTGCAGGTCCTGGCGGACACCGTGCCCAACATCGATAAGTCCGTTCTCCTGGCGGCGGTGGGCATCGGCGTGGGTTTTTTCATGGCGGTGTGCGTGGTGCGTATCCTCTACGGCATCAACCTGCGGTGGGTGCTGCTGGGGTGCTACATAGCCGTGTTTGCCCTGGCGACCTTTACGGACAGAGAATTCCTGTGCATTGCCTTTGACTCCGGCGGCGTGACCACGGGGCCCATGACGGTGCCGTTCATCCTGGCCCTGGGCGTAGGTATCTCCCATGTGCGAAGCGACCGTAAGGCGGAGGCCGACAGCTTCGGCCTGGTGGCCCTGTGCTCTATCGGGCCCATCCTGTCTGTGCTGCTGCTGGGCTTTTTCAGCAGCGGCAGCGGCGAGGCGGCGGCCATTACGCCGGTGCATTTTGACAGCACCACCGGCATCGGCACGGCCTTTATGCAGGAGCTGCCGGTGTATATGAAGGAGATGGCCATAGCCATGCTGCCCATTGTGGGCATCTTCCTGCTGTTCCAGCTGTTTGTGTTCCGCATGAATACGCGCAGCTTCGGCAAAATTTTCGTGGGTATCGTGTATACCTATGTGGGGCTGGTGCTGTTCCTTACGGGCGTGAATGTGGGCTTTTCCAACCTGGGCGCGGAGCTGGGCGCGGCACTGGTCAGCAGCTCTCTGGAGTGGCTGCTGATTCCCCTGGCGGCGCTGCTGGGCTGGTTCATCATCTCGGCAGAGCCTGCGGTGGCGGTGCTGGAAAAGCAGATCGAGGAGGTCAGCGCCGGCGCTATCCCCGGCAAGGCAATCAAGGTGAGCCTGTCGGTGGCCATTGCCCTGGCTATGGGCCTGGCCATGCTGCGGGTGGTGACGGGCGTCTCGCTGCTGTGGTTTCTGGTGCCGGGCTATACCATCGCCCTGGGCCTGTCGTTCTTCGTGCCGGATATTTACACGGCCATCGCCTTTGACTCCGGCGGCGTGGCCTCCGGCCCCATGACGGCGACCTTTATGCTGCAATTTATGATGGGCGTGAGCATCGCCCTGGGCGGCAATGTGCTCACCGATGCCTTCGGCATTGTGGCAATGGTGGCAATGATGCCGCTGCTGTCCATTCAGGTGGTGGGCTTTTACTACCAGCGCAAGGCCCGGAAGGTCACCCGGGAGCTGGAGAGCTATGGTGACTGCGATATTATTGAGCTGTGGGAGGAACCGGCATGAATTATGTAATTTCCATCGTTACGCCGGAGGCGCTGCCCCGGCTGGAGGAGCTGACGGAGGAGCTGGCTCTGCCGCTGAATGTCACGCTCCTGGGATATGGCACGGCCATCCAGAGTATGCTGGACTTCCTGGGCATTGAGTCCAACGAAAAGCGGGTGATGCTCTCGGCGGCCACAGAGGAAAAAACCAAGGCCTTTATTGAGGGCCAGCGGGAGCGCCTGCATCTGGGCGTGCCCGGCCACGGCATTGTCATTGCCGTACCCATGAAAAGCGTAGGAGGAGGTAAAACCATGGAATTTTTGAAAGGCGCGGAGGTCGGCTCGGGGAAATATAAGCCGGAGCTGAATTTCGCCTATGAGCTGATCGTGGTCATCGCCAGCCAGGGCCAGAGCGACCTGGTTATGGACGCGGCCCGGGCCGCCGGAGCCCGGGGCGGCACGGTGCTCCACGGAAAGGGCACCGGCGATGAGCAGGTGAAGAAGTTTTATAACATCACCATCGCCCAGGAGAAGGAAGTGGTGCTTATCGTGGCCCGGGCGGAGCAGAAGGCGGAGATCATGCGCTCCATTCTGGAAAAGGCCGGACCCGATTCTCCGGCCCAGTCCATTGCCTTTTCCCTGCCCACCACGGAGGTGGCCGGCTTCGGCTTCCGCCGGGAGACTGGGGACTGAGACTGCGGAAAACCCCTCCGGGTTTTTCCGACAAAAGGCTCACAGTCTGCTGCGCGCATAATTTGTCCATCTATGACGGACAAATTATGCGCTGGCAGCCTGAGAGACATTTTGATATACTAAGAAACCCCGGAAACCATGTGTTTCCGGGGCTTTTGAGCCTTTTTGGTTGTAAAATCGCGTCGGATCAGCGCTTGCTGAACTGAGGTGCGCGACGGGCGGCCTTCAGGCCGTACTGGGCTGAAAAAATCCCGATTCCCCTTGATATTCCAACACTTTTGAGGATGTCGCAACTGGACTTAGCCCGTATATTAACAGAAAACATCGTTAAAAACGGGTATTTTCAAGACATTGCGACAGGCCGTAACGCAGCGTTTACGACAGGGAGAAGTTCTTGGGGCTTATTATACTTGATTTTTGCATAAATGTCCATAGTTGTTTTACTGTTTTTATGCCCGGCGAGATATTGCACGGTCTTGGGGTCTACCCCCATATATAAGAGGTTCGTAATGTATGTGTGGCGAAGCTGGTGCGGGGTCACATGGAAGTCCAGACTATACACATGGTTCGGGGAGCCTTTTCGATGGCTTCCGAGAATGGGGCAGGTCGTATAACGGATGTGTTCTCCGTTCACATATTTGTAGCTGATTTTCTCTCCTGCGGTGTGACTTTTAACATGGTACCAAACACCCACAAATTCCCCCTCAGAAAGGGGGCCACCCTTACGATTTGAAATCACAAAGGCAGATTTGGAAGATCGTTTTGCCTCTCGCAGGCACTCCACCAAACACTTTGGAATGGGAATATCCCTTCGGGATGCCGGAGTTTTTAATACGGTAGAGATCTCCGGCTCTTTCCGGTGGCTTCCCCGCCATGCACGCCGGACAGAAATATATGGGGTCGGCGTGTCCAGGAACACACAGTCCCATTGCAAAGCAAGACTCTCCTCACGCCGTAGACCTGCGTACAGGCCGAGCATGACAAACACATACGGGGGAAGGCCCTTGACTGCATCTACCAGCTTTTTTACCTGCTCATCCGTCAGTGCGTCCATCGGTTTACCTGGCACACCGCCCTTGGCGCTGATCTTAGCAGCAGGATTGTAGTCGATGACCTCGCTGCGCTCTGCCGAGTAAAAGACGCTTTTAATAAGCATATTGACGATATCAAAAGTGTGCTTTGCTCTTTTGGACACAGGAACAAGCGCCAGCTTGATGTCGTCGGCCGTCACATCGGAAAGATACAGGTTCCCAAGCGGCTCGACAATATACTTATACATCTCCCTGCGATAATTCCGCAGCGTATCTTGTGTTACCGTGGCTGAACGCATGAGCAGCCATCTTTCACAATAATCTTCTACGGTAGGGTTTTGCTTCCGAAAAAGGATGTCCTGTACCTGCTGCCGTGCGTCCTGTTCCTTTTTGTATAGCTCCTCACAGGTGGAAGCGTAAATGGGAACCCGTTTTCCATCGGCGTCAGTGATCCTGGTACGGAAATAGGTGACACCGTTGATCTCGGCGGTGCCGTATGCCGGTATGTTCTGTTTCTTCTTCGCCATAAGTACCTTCCTTTCTTAGCCTTATGTATTGGCATATCCGTTTTACCAGAAATCAGCGTTGGGCGCAAAGGTGCAAACCGGCATGAAAACAGAGCGAGGAATTTCTTCCCCGCCCTGTGTGCGTACAACTTAATTTATGAAGCGTCCCATTCAGCGAAGGCGCTGGTCATAGCCTTTACCACATCGTCAGGTCGATTGTATTTCACCTTGGCGTAGATGTCCATGGTGATCCTGCTGTTTTCATGACCTGCCAAATACTGTACCGTCTTGGGATCGACGGAGGCATGGATCAGGTTGGTGATATAGGTATGCCGCAGCAAATGCGGCGTCACCTCAAAGTCCAGACTATACACCACATGGCCGTTATTCCGTGCCTTTTCTCCCAGCTCCGGGTAAAGCATATACTTCACATATTTCCCGTCCACTTGCTTGCGGGCGATCCTCGGCTTTGCCGTCCGGGTCACAACATATTGCCAGAGCCGCTTAAACTGCGTGTAGCTGAGTGGATCGCCGTCCCGATTCGCTACAACAAAATCCGAGGTTGATTTTTTCTTGGCTTCTCTCAGACAAGCCGCCAGATGATCCGGCAGCGGAATATTTCTCTCTGCGGCAGCGGTTTTCAGCTCTGTTGATATGACGGGTCGGTTGTGTTCCGTGTGCCATGCTCTGCGCACGGTCAAATACGGTGCCTCGGTGTCCAAGTAAACTGAATCCCATTGCAGACCGAGAATTTCTTCCCGCCGTAAACCGGCGTATAGCCCCAGCATGATAAAAACATAGGGCGGCAATTCACGAACCGCATCCAACAGCCGCTGTACTTGCTCGTCTGTCAAAGGCTGTTTTTCCGCCTGCGGTACGCCGCCTCCCTTTGGGGACAGGTACACCGTGGGATTCTTTTTGATGATCCGGCTTTCCTCTGCTGCCCGGAAAATGCACTTATAGATCACGATGACTGACTTATACACCGAGGCGGATTTTTTGGAGACCGGCACAAGGGCAAGCTGAATATCATCCAAGGTCACATCTGCGATTTTCTTCTCTCCGAGATACGGAATAATGTTCCGGCGCACCTTAGAGGTATAGTCTGTCAGCGTTGTTGTGCGTACATGGGCGGACTGCATCACCAGCCACTTTTCGCAGTAGTCCGCCACTGTAGGCGATTTCCTGCGCTGCCGGTCATCGTCCAACTGTGACAGGGCATCCAGCTCCTTGTCATAAAGCTCCTCGCATGTTTTGGCATAGAGGGTGCGCTGTTTTCCCTCACTATCCGTTATGGTCGTCCGATAGTAGGTGTGTCCTTTGATTTCGACCGTGCCGTACTTCGGGATCCTGCTTCTTTTTCCTGCCATTATCTCACCTCCAAGAGTATTACGCATTGCTGCGTTGCTTCTGTTTTATCAGATGGGTGGCAATTCTTCAAATGTGCGAATTATCCTTTCGCACATTGCGGTAGGTCGTTTTCTTCTCCACGGGCTTTGCTCTGTGCGTACACTTGGCCACATATTCCTGAAGGCTGGCGCTGGTAAAGAAAACGCAGCCATTGGGAACATACTGCACATAGGCGATGAGGCCGCTGTTCCTCGCCGCATCCAGAGTCGTGATGCTGATCCCCAGCAGTTCGGCAGCTTCCTTCCGGGTAAACAATTTTTCCATTGCGGATCACATTCCTTTCGACGTATTTTGGCGGATGGCAAGGCTGACGCACAGCGCTCTGGTCACATCCTGCATTTTTTCTTCGGGAAGTTTGCCGATATAGTAACCGATGCGGCGCTTATCCAGGGTGCGCAGCTGCTCCAGCATGACCACCGAGGGATATTTCATTCTGCCGATCATGCCGATGTTGCTGTGTGTGGGTATCTTTGATTTTGTATGGATGCGGCTGGTGATCGGTGCAACGATGACCGTCCTCGCAAAATGGTTTCCAACATTGTTTTGAAGGATAAGCACGGGACGTGTCCCCATTTGTTCTGATCCGACAACGGGGTCGAGGTCGGCGTAGTAGATCTCGCCCCGTAAATATTTGCGGCTCATGTAAAACCTCCTTCATTGCCGTTTGCTGCGGCTATGTAAAGAGACCGCTTGGCTTTCCCAACCGGTCTTTACTGTTATCGCTCTTTTTGTGCGTTCCGGAACTTCTGTGTCTCCTCTTTGGCTCGGCCTGTGACAGTCTGCCAGATTTCCTCCATATAGCTTGTCTCCCGGTCCTCCCATGCCGCAAACACATCTGCAAGGGGACTGGGGGATTTCAGCAACGCCTGCACCTGTGTGTTCGGCAGGCTGTTGTATTCCGGAGACATCAGAATATCTTCCCGCACGGTATATTCATAGGTGTGATTCAGAATTTCTTCCGGTGGTTGGGCAAGCAGCCACGCCCGGTAAGTCTCCTGTTCGGAAAACATCTTTTCATATAAGGCCGTGTTCAGTTCTTCGTTGGTCAAGCTGGTTCACCTCCGCTTTCACAAATGATGCCGTATTCGCTTCGGCTAAGTAAAGGCTGGGAGAAAGTAGCATTTCTCCCAGCCGGTTATACATCATTGCTGCAGGTCATTTGTCCTCGACGCCCCACCTGCACAGGAAATCATCAAGCGGCCGATGGCTGTCGGCTCCACGGGAATTGCACCCCTCCGAGGATCTCTCCGAGCTGCCCCCACTTGTTACGACGGACTACGGCAGAAACCGCTTCAACGCTCGACTTTATGGCCGGACAGGAGTATCGCCCCCACAGACGGTCATGGCCACACACGGAGCCGCCGTGTGATGATAGCGGCTGTTTCTCGCTCACTGTCGGCAGAAACAAAACGCAGACAGAAAATCAACATTAGGTGCAGTCTGGCTGCTTCATCCGGCAGGTCATGGCGCAGCTGCTAAGGTAGCTTCTGCTCATCGCATCGCCTATGGGAATGTACTTGATGAATGGGTATGGGGTTGTCAAGGTACACTTGACCACTCGCCGCACAAGCAGAGAGAAGGTAGAGAGTTTCTGTCTCTCTACCTTCTTCCTCACTCAAAGCCCATTTTACAAGGCACGATTTGAAAAATTTTTATCTGCCATGCAATACAGGCAGGAATCCTTTGCAAACCACAGCATTAACATTGATTTTATTATTAGAATATGTATAATAGTAGTTGATTATTATACCTAACTGCTGTCCAATCTAAAAGCGTCTGTGTAGCAGAAAATCTACCTGCCGAAGGGAGACACAATATGAGCTTGTTTGAAGAACCGCATCTGGAACCGCAGCCGGAGCCGGAAAAGCCAAAGAAGAAAAAACTGCTGTCCGTTGGAATCGGTGCTGCACTGATCGTTGCGGTGCTGGTCACGTCTGTGGTGGCCTTTTCGTTTGGTCAGAGCGGTAAGCCTGCTGATAATGTCCCTGATCCTCCGCAGCGGGAGGAAGTGCAGACACCCTCTGATACGGATACTCCATCAGATGAATCCACGGATACGGAGAAACCGGAGGATACGACACCGTCTGACAGTGCGCAGGAAACGCCTTCTACAAGCGGTAAACAGGAGATTGACCCCTCAACGGGAAAGGATAAATACCAAACCGACCCGGTACCGGATGGAAAGCCCGCACCTGCGGAGCCGGAAGATGCCGAAGTCGATACATCGACGAAATATACCTGCACGATCTCCATTACCTGCAAAACGATCCTTGACAACATGGACAAGGTGAAAGAATCTAAAAAGGGAATCGTTCCTTCCGATGGCATCATTCTTGACACGACCACGGTAACATTCTCCGAGGGCGAAAGCGTCTTCGACGTACTGCAGCGCACCTGCCGGGAGCGGGGCATACACATGGAATCAAGTTGGACGCCGATTTACAACAGTGCCTATGTCGAAGGAATTGCGAATCTGTATGAGTTCGATGTTGGCAGCCAGTCCGGCTGGATGTACAAGGTCAATGGCTGGTTCCCCAACTACGGCTGCTCCCGCTATGCGCTGCAGCAGGGGGATGAGATTTGCTGGATGTATACCTGCGTAGGTTTGGGCGAAGATATTGGCGGCGGTTATGCTGCCGGTGGCTAAATAGCAATCAAATTTAGGTATACGAAAAGGGGCTGTCTCTAAGTGAGATAGCCCCTTCTTGGTTTTCGTTATGCAGGGATGGGGCGGCGGAAGATTTCTGCCGCCCCATAGTTAGGTTACTCACTCATGAAGTTTTTCAATTTCTGGATTGCGGACCGTACCGAATCCCGGACGGCCTGATACCGGCATCCTTCCGCTGCTGCAATCTGCTCATAGGTAAGCCCGTGGAAATAGTAGAGCGCCAATCTCCGCTGCTGCGTTTGTGTCAGCTGTGCAATTCCCTTATGTAATTCCTCGTAGAGGAGCACCCGGCCGATTTCTTCCTCCAGAGATTCCTTCGGGAAGGCTGCCCGATGCTCTATCTCGGCTTCGGTCAGGTCAATGTGCTCATAGTGCCGGTCTACCTCGTTCAGAAAGCGCTTGTCCTCCAGTTCAAATTGGTCAAACAGCTCGTAGAGCGCCTGATCTATTTCAAGCCGCAGCGGCCGCTTCTGGCCGTCCGTAAACTCCAGAATGTACTTCGGATGGTCGTTATCGGAGCCGGTTGTGTAAATCGTGTAGGGGTTGTCTTTCGCTTTTGCACGGCGTGGATGCGTGCCTTTGTTTTTCGGATGGTTTCCATCCATAGTATTTTCCTCCGTTTCAATATGAATTTTGGGTTTCATATTGAGGGAGGAGGGCCACGGCACCTATTGGCCGCACATTTTCTGCTTGCTATGGGACGAAATACCGAAAAATCAGAAGATTTTCTGCTTTTGCCGCAGTCTGCATGGAGCGGCACAGGCGGAAGGAATCTCTTGCGCCGGAGGGTGTGAATGAGCACGCCTTTTCTAAACCGGTTGGGGAACCACCTCAGAGTTTCTTCCGCAAAAGCAAAAACCGGCTCTGCCATGCCAAAGGCATAGCAGAGCCGGTTCAAAGCGTAAGTGCAGAAACCGCACCATTCGGGCAGTTTGCGCTACATTCCAATATGGATTTCTATGATGGGTCTTAGGGATAGTTCACGTTCTTCATTTGTATAGGCATTTCCTAAAATCCAGCACGTTGTTTGAAATTGCGCCGGGACGCATGAGTGCGCCCCGGCGCAAAGGCCCTAAATGGGATTACCGGACTTTCTTTTTCTTCTGAGCCAGCAGAAGGATCGCAGCACCGGAAATCAGCACAGAACCAAACCACAGCATGACCGGCTGATTATCCCCGGTCGCAGGCGTCCCGGGGGTCGTCGGGTCGGTGGGCTGGACAGGCTGGTCGTTTGCCTTGATCGTCACATCGCTCATATCATAGAGTCGGGTCTGGCCGTTGATGAAGCGATAGTAGGCAGCCAAAGCGTAGTAGCCCTGCTCGGTGGCCATGCCGTCACGGTCGCCGCTGGCGATGTGGCGGAAGCCGCCGCCGTCCACATAGTAGCTGGCCAGCGCATCCAGAATCGTCAGACCGTTCTTGATGAAGCGGCTGTCCTTGGCCGGGTCGATGCCCAGAGCGGTCAGTGCCACGATGACCTGAGCACAGGATTCGCTGTTCTCGGTGCCCCAGCTGCCGAAGCCACCGGTAGCCAGCTGCAGCTCAGACAGCACATCCAGCGCCTTGTCCACAGCGGCCTTCACAGCCTCGTTCTCCTTGTAGTAGGGAGCCAGAGACTGAATGGCCATTGCGGTCATGTCAGGATCTGCGTCGTTGCCGCTGAGGTTCCAGCCGCCGTTGGAAAGCTGGGCATCCAGGATCACCTGAATCAGCTTCTCGCGGGTCACATCGCCCATAGTGGGATAGTTGTGGCTATCCAGGGCAATAAGGGTGAAAATGGGGCCGTTGATGCCCTGGGTCTGGATATAGTCCATGCTGTCCAGACCCTTCAGCAGGTTGTGGCCGCCCACATTGGTGACATCCTTGCCGATAGAGGTCAGGGCCAGGATCACCCGGGCGTTGTCGGTAACTTTGGCTGGGTGCAGACGCTCATTGGCGTCAGCCTTGGCCTTCACATACTCCACCACATTGTCATAGTACCCGGCGGGTACGGTGCGGCCGCTGCGGGCCAGGCCGATGACCATCCACTCGCCGCCGATGGAGTTCACCGTGGGGGTGCCCAGGGTACCCATGAAGTCGCCGGTGGTCTTGTAAATTTCATCCAGCTTCTTGCCCATCTCGGCCACCAGCTTGGCGTAGGCAGCCTCGGCTTCCACCAGCACGTTGTAGTTCGTGACCAGAGCCTTCTCGGCGTCGGTCAGCTTGTCGTAGGCCACCCGTGCCTTGTCGATAGCGGTCCCCTTCGACAGATCCACCGTGCCGATTGCGTCGATCAGGGCAACCACTTCCTCGGCGGTCTTTTTCTTGTTGTTGTCAGCTTCGTATTCCTTGGCGTAGTCATCGGTATAGTGGAACACAATCACGTCGCCCTCGTTGAGGTACTGCTGTGCAACGCCCAGGTTGGGGTGTACGCCGTTGAGGGTGTACATCCAGCCGGAGAGATTGCCGTTGGTGAACTCAGCCAGTTCCGTGCCGTCCTTGGGGGTGATGGCCTGAATGTAGTTGCCGCTTTCGTTCTTGATGTCGAACTGGTCGCCAACGACGGCCAGGATCACATCCAGCACGGTGGCGTTGTTGCTGACCGTGACCTTCGTGGTGTCGATCCACGTTTCGAGGTTGTTGTCAGCCAGCGTGTGCTTGTCGCCGCTGTCGCCGTGGGCGGAGTCGCCCAGCAGCATGAAGGACACGGTAATATCCTTGCCCGCAGGCAGCAGCACGGTGACGGTGATGGTCGCCTTGGCAGCGCCGTAGGCCAGCGTCACGGTCTGTTCACCACGCTGGTTGGTGTCAAAGCCGGTGATCTCAATATCTTTGGCATCCACAACTGTATCAGCCTTGTTCATCGTCCAATGCGCTGTGCAGACCATTCCACTGAGGTCAAGGGCCTCTCCAATCGTATATGTTGTCTTGTAATCACCGGAAATGTCCAGTTTATAGCAGATAGGCGTCGTTGCATCTTCGACTTCCATCGTCAAGTTGCTGGCATCTTCGCCCAAAGGATCATCTGTACGATTATGATCCTCTCTTGTTACGCCATAAATATCAGGGAGCGACTTCGATGTATCAAAGTATGTTGTGCCGCTCGCTGTTTCATGCGTTTCACAACTGGTATCCACATAATCCACAGCTCCGATGCCTTGTTCGGCCCCGCAGCCCTTCAGGTAAGCGTTTCCAGCAATGTTGTCAAGCTTATTCAGGCTGCGATAGTATCCGATGATGCCGCCCACATTCTTTGTGCCGCTGACTTTGCCGGAAAAAGTATTACCTGTAACGGAGTACTCATTCCAAGCCTGATTTACAGATCGGTCTCCGCCCGTAATACCACCGACATTCTCAGTACCGGTAACATTTCCACTCACAGTGCAGCCCTGAATTGATGTCTTAATTCCGTTCGGTGCACCGCCACCAATGTACATAGCACCCGTAATGCCTCCGGCAAATTTACCGCTGGCGATTACCGCGCCGTCAAAGCTGCACTTGCTGACCGTACACTGCCCCATAGCATTGTCACGAGAGCCAATGATGCCGCCCACATAATTCACGCCCTTGACGGTGGCATGGCTGACGCAATTTTCAATGACGCCTTGGAAACGACCGGCAAATGCGCCAATCTCGCTTTGAGTGCCATCATAACCGACAATGACATCTTTTTCAATGGTACAGTTACGGATGATTGTGATAAAGGCAGCACTCGCTCCGGCGAAGCCATTAACATCCATATCTATCTCTGCACCGATTAAGCCGGATTTCAGAGTCTTGGTGCCAGATTTCAGCGTCACATTTTCAATGATGATTGCAAAAGTGTCTTCACTTGTGAAGCCGACACCATGAAGACCATCTACCAAACCGTAGCCGTTGATCTCTTCACCGTAGATGTTCAGGTCCTTGACCGTGGCGTTCTTAACATAGGCCAGCAACGGCTTTCCACCTTTGGGAATAGTCAGAAGTTTGCCGTTACCGAGGATCGTTCCAGAAAAAGCACGAAGATTGTCTTTTTCCTCCGGTTTTCTCGGATCAAATTTGTTTGTCCCATCTACCGTACACCCAATAGGTGTCCAGCCATCCGGTAGGGTAATATCGTCCTCAAAACGGAAATAATACCCTTCAAAGCTATTACCTGCGGCAACCATTTCACGAATCTGTTCCAAGTCGCTCGCCGTATAAATTAACTTTGGATCATCTGCCGTTCCAGCCCCCGGCAGCGAAAATCCACCCGTGGTAACTTGAATTTTGGCACGCTCACTGCAGACCTTATCCGATTCATAAGTCTGCCCACTTTGCTTATAATGGTCCTGAACCTCGCAATAGTAGTAAACAGTACCCGTTTCATTTGTCGCAGGTGTGTATGTATTCGTCGTTGCGCCTTCAATGGCGGTGCCTGCATCGCTTTCATTATCGGCTTTGTACCACTGATAGACAAGATGAACTTTTCTATCTGTATTACTGGTGCTATCGACTGCAACAGTCAATGGCGCAGCTGATTCATCCTGCTTATATGTGGCCGACTCAGGCTGAGTGCAAAAAGCTGGAGCCAGCAGCGGATTCTCTCCAATAACACTACATGTAAATGTAATGGCACTGGAATATGTTACCCCATCAATGGTGCAGCGGACAGTACATAAATACTTGTTAAACATGGCATTAGAGCCTGCGTAAATTCCGTCCAGCGACAGAGTATCACCAGTTTCTTTATATACAACCTGAACATTTTTGTTTGTAGTTCCATTCCATTGCATCAAATAGTGTCGCCATTCATAGGTCGTATATTCCGCATACTGAGGGTCTACATTAACAGAAAATACGACTTTGTCATTTTGCTTGAATGGAATTTTCGTAGCGACAGTATCCGCTCCAATGTTGACCTGATTCTTCAAAACTACCTGAGTATCATCTGTGCTCTCCTTGATTGTAGTCCCATTTTGGGAGACTTGCCAACCAACCTTCACCTCCGGAGGATTTGTATTATCATCTTCCTCATCAGCGGCAAATACAGACGCCGGTATTAAGCTAAGTAGTAGTAGAAAAGACAGAAGAGCTGCTGTCAATCTTGAATACTTGTTCTTCTTCATAGTAGCCACATCTCCATAAACAATAAGTATAGATTTGAAAAGAAGGCCGGAGCCAGGCCACGCCTGACTCCGGCCTTGAATAAGAGATTATCCTGTCGTTGTTTTACATTTTATGCCGCATCATACAGCTCGTATGCGCTGTAGTCAAAGACGATAATCATACCGTCGGTCAGCGTATACTCGGTACCATAGTGCTCGATGCTGGAGATGTTGCTGCTGGAAGTCCCGATGGCAATGTTCCAACCATAGCCAGAATAGACATTGTAGTTCACGCCATCCAAAGTCGTAGTCGTTGTAGCGTTATAAACGGGTTCACCACCATTAGGGATGCTGTTGATATAACCGCCATTGGGAGTAGTATGGCTATCCCAGCCGCAAACGATGTTAGCGGTAAGATTGGGATACTCCATGTCAAATGCGGTCAGAATCGCATCCACAACGTTCGGGTAGTTGGTGAAGTCCTCCGGAGCGCCATATACATATCTAAAGCCCTCCGAATACGCCGCAATATCGTCGATGCTATATTCTACACCGTTGATTTTGCTAAAGTTGCCGTTGATTTTGTCCGAGGTGGGCAGGCCGGTGCTGTTGTATGCTTGCTTTGCAGGTGCTTTTTTTGCCGTGTCATAGCCACCCTTGGTAAACAAACCGTAGGTGACGTAGACGGTCACCGTGCCGCCGCTGGCCGTGTCCGTGGTGGCAGCTGCGGCCGGGACGACCAGCACAACGACCATCATGACAGCCATGATCAGAGACAAAAGCCTTTTCTTCATGTTGTTTTCCTCCTTAGAGAATTTTTATTATAAACTCGCTGCCGCTTTGGCAACGTGCTTACCGAAATTGCTTGCCGTTCAGAGAGCGGCCTCTGTCGGCTCGGCTTCGCAAGGCTCGTCCGCCTGCTTGGCCGCCGCCCGTGCGGCATTGATGCGCTGGCGCTCCAGATTTTTCTTTTCCCGTTCCGCCCGTTTGGCGTCCCGCTCCACCCGGTACAGCTCGATTTGGCGTTTCTTTTCCCGTTGATATCGGCCATTGGACCGGTTATGCGGGTGGCTGTACGCAGGATTCAGGTGCGCCGCCCGCAGAGCGTCCGACCAACTGCCAAAGCGTTCTGCAATATAGCTTCCGCCGACGATCTCACATGGGGCAGGGGACCGTCCCCAATGTTCGGCGCAGCGCCGCAGATAACAGGCCAATTCCGCCAGCGGATCCCCGGCATGACGCTCCGCAAAGGCCCGGTCCTGCTCGTCCAGAGCCGCCCGTGTCCGCTTTGCGATATGCTGTTCGTGCCAGTTCCTGCCGTCAAAATTCTGAGCGCCTGCGACCTTCCCCATAGGGGCACACCTCCTCCGTGTTCGTAAATGGTAAAAATAATACGCCGATAAACCCATAATGGGTCATCAGCGTACACTCCTGCCATATAGCACCACGGAGAGAGCGCCCGCTGCCCGGAATCCTAAACTACACAATTCTACTGACTTGCGCCACGAGGATCTTCCTCTGCGTCCATAATCTACCTTCTCACGATTTCTCGCAATGACGGGCTTTCGCCCCAGCGGTTTCCCGCCTCGATCATATCCTTGCGCTTACAGTGCCGACCGCATGGGGCATTACACCCCTTTCCTTTTAGGCAATCACCTGGCCGTTTCCGGCTCGGATGACCGCCGTGTCGCATCATCGGATTCAATTATTTTATTTTCGAGAATCAACTTAGGCTTGATGGGGAATGATAGAATAGGAATTCCGGAAATGGGGTTTCGTAAATTTACCCCATTTGCGATACCTAAATCTATCAAACCATCCATATTATATCGGCACTCACCGCAAAAGTCAATGACCGTATTGCCGGAATTTAGCAAAATCTCATGCAAATTACAAATACGCATGATAGTTATACTCGGTTTCAGCGCATTTGTGCCAACTGTATCGGTCAAAACGGGAAATGCAAGTAAAATACGCCGTCAAATACATCGTCAAGGAGGAGCCTATATGCCGAAGCGTGGAGAGAACATTTACAAGCGAAAAGATGGCCGGTGGGAGGGGCGGTATATCCGGGGACGGTCGCCCTCCGGCCGGGCCGAGTACGGCTATGTTTATGCCGGAAGCTATCGGGAGTGCCGTGCGAAACGGCAGAAATGTTTGGACGCCTGTCGAGAAGCGCCGGTAGCAGTTTCCTCGCTCACACTGAATCAGGCTGCGGAGCGGTTTCTTGCGGACAAGCAGGATGACTTGAAACGGTCCACCCTTGCCAGGTACACCTATGTACTGAAACGCTATATTCTGCCCGTTTTTGGGGCCGTTCTTCTCAGCCAACTGACGGCGAACCAAATTTCCGAATTTCTTCGTCGGTTACAGAAAAACGGTCTTTCCGGGAAGAGCGCCAGAGACGTGGGGGTGTTATTGAAGTCCATCCTGAGATACAGCGCCAAAAAGCTGGACTGCCCCAGTCCGGGGATGACTGTGGAGCTGCCAGCGTATCGACGAAAGCAGATCGACATCTTCTATCCGGACGAGATCCAGCGGTTGGCACAGATGATCATGGACGAACCGACGACAACCGGTATCGGCATTTTGCTGACACTGAACACCGGCTTGCGTCTTGGGGAGCTGTGCGCCCTGCAATATAAGGATATTGACCTGCGGAATGGGGTAGTCCATATCCGCAAAACCGTACAGCGCATCCGCAGTGGGGACCGCACCAGTCTGATGGTGCTGCCGCCCAAAAGTGACAGCGCCCGGCGTACTATCCCGCTGCCGGGGGACATGGCCGCCCTTCTGCAAAAGCTGGTCCAGTTCCATCCCAACGGCGAAAACTATCTCTTGACTGGGAAAAATGTGCCGATGGAGCCACGGACAATGCAATATCAGTACCGGGCTTTGCTGAAAGCAGCGGGTATCCCGTACCGAAATTTTCACACGCTGCGGCACACATACGCCTCCCGCTGTGTGGAGCGTGGGATAGATGTAAAGAGCCTGAGCGAGATGCTGGGTCATGCGGATGTCCGCACCACACTTCAAGTCTATGTCCATTCGTCCCTGGAGCACAAAATGCGGGTGATCCAAAGCATTTGCTTCCTTGCTCCGGCGCTGGCCGCAGAATTTGCGCCGTCACCGTCTCCGTCAGTTTTTCCGGAAACGCTCCAATATCAACAGCTTTTGGCAGCGCTATCGCAAATGGGGTAAATTTACGAAATCTACAGACGCTTTCCTTTTCCGTGAGTTTACTACAAATTCATTATACTATTTAGCACATTATCGTCAATTCGTTTGTTGCGTTGCTTTTCAGAAAAATGGTGCCACCCGATGGGGTGACACCATTTTCTTTGTTACGGGCACAGAACACCATATCCCAGAATCTCGTAATGTCCTATGGGATAGCGGTTCACCCGGCAGAGGTTTCCGGAATTGCCCTCTACGGTGTAGATGATTCCGTCCTCCACCTTCTGGACGATGCCCACATGGTCAGCCTCCCCATTCTGGGGGCCGGAGCCGCCCTTGTTGTCCCAGTCGAAGAAGATAACCATGCCGGGAACAGGCTTGGCGGAGCCGTCCAGCCATTGCCCACGCTCCTGAAACCACTGCACGCCGTTTCCGCAACCGGAAAATTTCGGGCAGACACCGGTGTCGATATAACCGCACTGGTCGGCACACCAGCTGACAAAGCAGGCGCACCACTCCACACGGCTGCCGAATCCGTACCAAGACCAGTATGGTCCGCCGCCTATATTTCCGACCTGCGACAGCGCCACTGTAACGATGGCATCGTCCCCGGAATAGATGCCGTAGAGAACGGATGACCACAATTTGCGGTTTTCCTCGGCAAGCAGTTCGGAAAGCTGCTGCCGCTGGTCGGCGGTGAAATCGAATTGCTCAGCCATTTCCTCGGCGGTCTTGTGGCTGACCGTGATATAGAGATAGGTGCGTGTGACCGTCGTGACGGTTTCCACAATGTTTCCGTGGCCGTCGTCGGTTTCAGTGATGACATCCTCAGTCTTGCTCTCCGTGCGGGAAGACAGGTCGTTCATCTGCCAGAAAATATCCTTGAGGATGACTTTCTTACTATCGTCCACCGTGGCGACCTCCTGCGGATCATCGGGGTCAGTAGTGGTTTTCACCGCATAAACGGCCAGCACCTCCGGCCAGACCGCACGGGAGCCGGACATTTCCAGTTCGTCATAGGTGCTGCCTGCTTTTGCAGCGTCGATCTGCGATTGATAATCGGTGTTGATCTCCTGTACCACCTGCCGCATGGTCTGTCCCGTGCCGCTATCCTCGCCGGAGAAGAAGATGCCGAAGCAGGAACTGGCAATCAGCCCGACCACGCAAAGCACAAGGATGACGACTACCGCGACCCAGCCGCCTGCGGCAATGGCGGCGATCAGCGCCTTTGTTCCGGCAATGATCGCTTTGACCGCCGTAACGGTGGCTTTTGCGGCAACCTTAACGGCCTGTACCGTAGCCTTGGCTGCCGCCTTTGCCGCCTGTACGGTTTTCTGCGCCGCTTTTGCGGAAGCCTTTGCCGTCACCTTGGCGGTCTTAGCCGTGGTTTGCGCTGTTTTTACTGCTGCCCGCCCGGTCTGCTGCGCGGTTTTGACCCCCTTCTGTGCGACCTTTACGGAGCCCTTTCCGGCAGACTGTGCCGTTTTGAGCGTACCCTTTCCGGCTTTCTGAACCGCTTGCTGTGTGGCTTTTTTCGGCTGGGTTCCCTTGAACGCATCCTTGCATTTCTGAATGTTGTCCCGTGCTTTACCGGCATTGCGCTTCGCATCGGAAAACCCGCGCCGTCCGCGTTTTTGCAGCTGAACCTCGGTTCCTGCCACACATCGGCGCACGGTATCTTTGATCTGCTGTGCGCCGTACTCCTGCGGAGAAGTCTCCGCAGGAGCGGCGTTTTTTTCAGCGGTATCCGCAGTGTCCTTGGTGCGAACGGCGGCAGATTTGATGCGTTCAGAGACAACGGCAGCACGGTCAATGGTCTTGACCGTACCCCGAACCGACTCTTTTGTTTTAATATCCGCCATGATGTTTCTGTGCACCTCTCATTTCGTATTTCCTCCCACAATAATGCTCTCATCCGGTTTGGTGGTCATAAGGCGGTATAGCTCCGTATCTTTCGGAAACTGATTTTTGAAGGGCACCAGTGCGCCGCCGTAGCGCAAAAGGCCGCAGCCTGCCGGGGCGTTGGTGATATAGCCGGTCTGCTCCGGGGAAATGTTCAAAAGTGCTGCCAGTTTCTCCCGGTCGCTGGGAGCCTGATTGAGCAGGATCAGCATTTCGGAATTCGACAGCATAGTGCTGGCCTGAACGGAATCCAGCAGATACTCCACATTCTGCGTAATGGCGGTGGGATAGGCACCGCGTTTACGGAAGCGACGCCATGCGGAATCAAAGAAATCCGCGCTGTACGGATTCTGAAAGACCACATGAAATTCGTCGATGAACAGGTGCGTCCGCTTGCCTTTGCGCCAGTTTTCCGTCACGCGGTTGAGCATAGCGTCGGTGATAATCAGAAGCCCCATGGTTTTGAGCTGACGCCCCAGATCCATAATGTCATAGATAACGATGCGGTTTTGGGTGTCCACATTGGTTTCATGGGCAAAGGCATCCAGGCTGCCGGTGGTGAACAGCTCCAGCGCCAGCGCCAGATCGCGGGCTTCTTCCTCCGGCTGTGCCAGCAGCTTTTCCCGGAGAACACGAAGCGTCGGGACAGGGCCGCCGCGCTTATAGGCCGCATACACGGCGTCTACGCACCGGTCGATGATGCTCTTTTGCAAGGGGCCGATGCCGCCGCGGTCAAGCTGTTCAAACAGGGACAGGATAAACTCGGATTTATCTACTACCGGGTTGCCGCCATCGCCGTAGCCCTCCACCATGTCCATGGCGTTGATATGGTCGGGGCTGCCCGCCGCAATGCGGATGACCTCACCGCCCAGCGCCTGACCCAGCGCATAATACTCGCGCTCGGGATCACAGATCAAAATATCATCCTTCGTGGCCAGCGCCAGAAAGACGATCAGCTCCTTTGCCGAAAAAGATTTGCCGCTGCCGGGTACGCCGGTAATGATGGTGGATTGGTTGAGCAGATTTGCACGGTTGCACAGCAGCAGATTGCCGGAGATGGCGTTCTCACCGTAATAAATGCCGCCCGGCTCCATGATCTCCTGCACACGGAACGGCATCAGCGCCGCCAGCGCTTCCGAGGTGAAGGTGCGCAGAATATCAATTTTCCGCACGCCAATGGGCAGTGCTGTGTTCAGGCCGTCCATCTGCTGAAATCGCAGCGTGGCCATTTGGCACATCCGCTGTGTGGCAGAGGTGAGGATGTAGTCGGTGTCAGCGTCCAGCTGCTGCTTGCTGTCCGCCGTATGCACCAGCGTCACCATGCCCAGAAGCATCCGCTGGTCACGGGAGGTGAGGTCGTCAAGAAATTCCTTCATCTCCGCCCGCTGCTTTTCCATGTCGTAGGGGATCGTGCCGGAGAAATTGTTGTTTTGCTGCTGCTTGCGTAAAAAGTCCACGATGTTTCTCTCTACGCCGAGCAGTCGGCTTTCTCCGTCGCGGATCGCCTCGTCCATGGGGATCGGTACCACATCAATAGATAGGATCATCGGCCGGTCAATACCGGACAGCTCCGAGAGAATATCGTCCCGCAGATAGGCGGCGTAATCCTTGAGGAATAGCACACGGCCGTAACGGTCGCCCATGCGGAAACAGTCCCGGTCAAATTCAAAGCTGTCCGGACAGATGTAGTCCTTAAAGCTGTGACCCAGCTTCATGGACAGCTTTGGGTCGAAATGAAAGTCCGCTTCCTCGCCGTGACGGAAAAAGCCGTGCAGAATGCGCAGCCGATCCATCATATCCAGCTCCGTGCAGCGCGAGCCGAGGCGGGAGAGCGCCAGCGTATACTCTGAACCGGTGCGGGCGAAATAGCTTTCGGCCTCCTTATAGCTTTTGCGTGTGATCGTCACCGTGATATACAGGTCGCGGATCATACCGCTGGCGTGGGATGCTTTTTCCAGCAGCATATCGTTATATTCCTTGCGGTAATGGTCGAGGCCGTCGTTTTCATAGGGGATCATGATGTATTCCTCAAAATCACGGCGGTTGAGCTTTCGGGTGACGATGCTCAACTTGGTGTCGGCATTACTGTCGCAGAGGTTCAGCAGGGCGCTGTACCCCAGCAGCATGGATTTCTGATCTTCCTCGCCGGCCAGCGCGTAGTTGATGTCGGAAAACTGCCAGGTGCGGCTATAGCGGCTCTGCCCCACAAGCAAAATACCGCTTTTCCAGACCGTGCGGATGGGGATCACCTCCTGCACGCTGTGAGGGATCATAAATTTATCCGTATCTCTGCGGCGGATGTTTTTCAGTGTTTTCAGCATTTTTGCCTCCTTCGGGTGTGGTCGGATGTCGTTTTGAACTTAGGGTAAAATGCACCCAAGTTTCCAATGTCAGTGTCGTTTTTGGGCTTTGGCGTGCGCTTCCCGCATGGCTTCGCGGTATAAATTCTTCGGCTTGAAGGTCAGCCGCCTGGGGATCAAAAATTCCGAGCGTACCCATGCGATCACGAATTTTTCCGCCGTCATGCCGTGGTATTTTACAAAGCCCATGGCAGCAAAGGGAGCCGCGCCGAGGATACACAGCCAGCTGACCGTTTCCGTACCCAGCACATTCCGCAGACCGAAATAAATACCGACGGCAACACCGCAGGCCAGCACAGAAAAAACGAGCTGCCGCAGCGACAGCCCGAAAAACATATTCTCTTTATATTCGCGTATCTCGCGATTGATCTTGATTTCCATAGTCGTTATCCTCTCTCCGGTGTGCTTTTAGCCGGTACTTTCGGTTGGAGCGCCGTGGGGCTTTCACCGCTCTCCGGGCGGAGAAAATCCAGCCGCGAGGCAGCATAAATAGCATTGTCATTGAGCTGACGCTGCCATGCGCCGACAGACGGTGCCCATTTGAAGCCGTTATATTTTAGCTTGCTTCGCTGTTCCTCCGTGGGCTTTCCGTCAAAATACAGGCGCAGGCGATTATCTTCCTTGTCTGCCTCGGCATGACCGCCCGGAAAATCCCAGCCTGCATATTCCGTGTTTTGTGTTCGGGACACCTCCTCAATGCGCTGCCTAAGTCTGCGCATTTCCGCTGTGTTGCCGCTGAGTATATAAGACGGATAGGGCTGCTTTTCCCACGAATAGCCGGTTTGCACACGCTCGTCCAGCTTGGCCGCCTCCGCGTCCGAAAGGCCGGGACAGCCCAGCGCTGTGGCGTGTTTCTTGAAGTAGGCGTTGATCTCCTTCATGCGTGCGTGCTGCTTAGTCAGCTTATCGAGCTTCGCTTGCAGCTTTTCCACCGCCTGGGGATCATCGCTGCGAATTACATTATTTTGAATCATTGTATTTCCTCCTTCAAATTAAAGACCCATCATTTCGCGTACTACGCGGTCTGCCATTTTTACCGTTCCCACCAGTACAAGCAGGTTAAAAATCAGCTCGCCAATGTAAGACCATACCTGTGTGACCGCCGCTGCGTTCGGATCGACCACGGGCGGACTGGATGCGAACAGAGAGAAGATGATACAGGCCAACACAATGATCGCACCCTCCAGGCAAACGGCGGCGTAAGATTTCAGAAAGCTCTTACCCACCTGCTGACTCGGTTCACCGGCAAAGGTAGCCAGCGGTACTGGCGCGATAGCTGTGTAAATATAGAGTTTGAAAAAGCGCCCGTAAACGGAGAGGATCATGATAAACGAGAGGATTGTGATGAACAATCCGCCGATCAAGGCCACTGCCCAGAGTGGAATACTTTCCCAAAAGCCGCAGTCCTCAATGGCGGTCACGATCTCTGCCGGAAGCACGGTCTGCTGTGCTGTGCCCATACCAGCCGCCGTCATTATGGTGGAAATAACGCCCTGCACAATGGAAAACAGCGCCATCATCAGCTCCAGCCCATAGGTGACGACCGCTTTCGCCAGTGCAAAGCGGACAAACAGCTTGATCGCCACCTCCGGCTTTTTGACCTCGGCAAAGGAGCCGCAGGTCTTAACGATACCTACCACGAAAAAAAGCACCAACAGCGCCAAGCCGATGGCCTGCACAGTACCGTTAATGGTCTTGATCACATTCCATATTGTGCCGCCCTTGAAGTTTTCGGGGGACTGCGTGAGCAGCTGCCATATTTCCGCCAACTTTTCATTCCAAGTTTCAAGTGCGTTTTCGAGATTCTGTACGACCCAATTATCACTCATACAGCTTCCTCCTTTCCCGACAGCATAAGGGGGCAGGCACGAAGCCTGCCCCTCGCTGCCGTATTTTGATTATCGCTCGCCCCGGTCGGGTGTGCTGCGGATCACGCCATACACATCATCCACAAAGTAGCGCCCGGCAAAGGGATTGAATATGGCGTGGCATTTTACGCCGTTATACTCTGCCAGATAGTCATTGTCTCCGAGGCGTTTCAAAATCGTCGCCTCTCCGAGCACATGATTTTCACTCTGCTTCAGCGAATGGATATAGCATTGGCACTTTTCCATGACCGTTTCCTCCGTTAACCCGTGATCAGCGTCAGGATCTCCTTAGCAAAGGTCACGACGACACCGCCGGCAAGTGTCAGAAATCCGTTGCTGCGCTGGCTGGGGTCATGGCTCTGAAAGGACAGACCGATCTGCACGATACCCCAGCCCAGCAGAATCAGACCGACCGCGCGAATCACGCCGAAGATAAAATCAGACAGATTGTTGATGACCGCCAACGGGTCATTTCCTGCGGCAAAGGCTGTCATGGGCAGACAACATACGGTGAACACAACAGCGGCATAGACCGCCAGAACCCTCCTGCTCTTTTTCCCCATAGGCAGAGGACGGGTGTGTTTGCTTTTCTTAGTGCTTTTGAGATGCTTCATTGGGCTTTTCCTCCAGCTCATAAATTGCCTCCAATTCCTCGTTGGAAAGGAGCTCGTATTGGGTTTCGTTTTCGCTTGGAACTGCCACGGGATCCGTTGGCAGAAGCCGGTCGTGAATGGTGATCGCTGCAATGGCGTACTCGGCGCTTCCGTGGATATAAGGCGGTGCGCCGCCGTCCGGGGTGTGCGACACCAGCGGATGGGTCATGATGTCAAACTTGTCGTCGCAGACCGGTAATTCGCCGCGAATGAACAGCAGCGCCTTGCCGTTGTCCAGCATCCGCACCTCATCCGGTGTCATCAACTCACGCCCGGTGATCTGATAATTGGTGCTGTAATTGCCGTTTCGCCCGGACGATCTTCCGTAGGTGTTCGTGTCGATCGTAGCCTTGCCGAGCAGTTCCGAGATGTACTTGTGGGATCCCTGCTCGTTGCCGCCGAGATACAGCAGCTCGTCGCAGTTGCCCAAAATACTCTCCCACTGCTTTTCAAACAGCGCCTTTAACTGCGCAATGTTTTGCAGGATGATGGACACGAACACATTGCGGGAACGCATGGTGGAGAGCTTTTTGTCAAAATCCTCCGGCAGTGAGATGTTCGCAAATTCGTCCATTAAAAAGTGTACGGGGACGGGCAGGCTGCCGCCGTGCTTATGGTCGGCACTGTCAAAAAGCTGCTGAAAGAGCTGCTGATACAAAACGGATACTAAAAAGTTGAAGCTTGTATCACTGTCCGAGATCAGCGCAAACAGTGCCACACGCTTTTCGCCCATATCCTGCAAATTCAGTTCGTCCGTGGCGGTCAGCGCCGCCACAGACGAGAGATTGAATTTTTCGAGCCTTGCCGCCAGTGTAATCTGGATGCTTTTCAGTGTTTTGGCGCTGCCGGAGTGATAGTCCTTATAATACTTGACCGCGATATGCTCCGGGTCGCGCATTTCCAGCCGCTCAAACAACACATCCAGCGGCGACTGGTAGGAATCATCCTCCTCCCGCACCTCACCGGCGCGCAGCATTTCCATGACCATCGGAAAGTTTTGCTCATCGGGCGGCGCTTCGTGGTAGAGATAGTAGACCAGTGCCGACAACAGCATAGCAGCCGTCGTGTCCCAAAACGGGTCATTGGTCTGGCTGCCCTTGGGTGTGGTCGCCTTGAACAGATTCGTCACCAGCATCTGCACCTCGTTGTCATCGGTCAAATAGACGAATGGGTTATAGCAGTGACTTTTCTCCATGTGCAGCAGATCCAGCACCCGGATCTCATATCCGGTTTCCTCCAGCAGCCGTCCGGAATCGCGAAGCAGCTCGCCTTTGGGGTCAAGGCAGACAAAGGACGAACCCTGCGGTGACAGGCAAGCCTCATACAGGCAGGGCTTGGCATACGAACGGGTCTTGCCCGCGCCGCTGCCGCCGATGATAACGGTATTCAGGTTGCGCTTGTGCTTGCGGCCGTTTAGCCCCATACGGATGTGCTGCGTGAACACCTTGTTTGGCTTTGGCGGGCGTGCCCGATACTTTCGGTTCACGGTTTCCACATTGCCCCATTTGGCAGAGCCGTGTTCCTCGCCGCGCCGGTAATGACGGCGGGTGGAAAGATAGACCCCGATCACCATGGCATACAGGGCAATGAAAACGAGGACAGTTTTCAGGCTGTCCTCGCACCACTCGATATGAAACGGCTCATTCATTGCCGATGGAAATTGCCGAAGGATCTCGGGAAGGCCACCGGAAGCAGCCGGGGCGATCAGCAGCCCCAGCCACACCGCAGGGATCAGCCCCGCCGCATACCACAGCCATTTTTGTTTACCGTTCATCTTTCTGCTTGACTCTTTTGGATTTGCTCGGTGCGTCAACGGTTTTAATGAGAACTTCATCGACAATATCGGTGGGGCGTTTGTCCTCGATCAAATCGTTACGCAGGTTGTTGAGTGCATTGATCACGACGCCGTGCTGATACGGATCAAGGGTCAATACACGCATATCCTGTTTTTCCATGGCTCATCGCTCCTTTCCGGTTTCCTTTTGCGCTGCCGTGCGGCTTTGCTCCAGCGTCCGCGCCATTTTGCCGGTCATGGTCTGCAGCGTGTCACGAATGTCGGTCAACTCACCGCGAATGGTCTGCGGCTCCGCATTTTTCAGCTCATCGGGCAAGCGGCTGAAATCATACCGCTGTGTGTCCACACCGTACTTGCGGCACAGCATATAGGAAACGCAGTAGCTTTTGAAGGCGTCAGCCTGCGGGGTACTGTTTTCCTGCTGCGCCATCTCGGCACGAGCCAGTGCCAGCGATACGCTGCGAAACAGGTCTTGCCCGTCCATACCACGCTGGACGAAGATGGTTTTGCGCTCATAGTCATACACCGCACCGTTTTGCACGCTGTCGGCCATTTCAATGGGCACCGGGCGCTTGGCGATCAGTGCAGAAAGCAGCAGGCGGTCATCATAATGCACCTGCGGCTGCCGCTGGCGTTTGGCATCCGTTTGGCTGATGTCAAAGACCTTTTTCACATTATAGTAGTAGCCGGTGCGGCCATCCTCGGTCACATAGCTGTCCCCGGCTTCCAGAATGGAAATGCCTGTTTCGTTTTTGCGGACATAGATGCCGCGTTCTTTCCAGCCGTCAAAGTCCCGCAGGCGGGTGGCCTCATCGTTCTGTGCATAGATCAGCAGCGCGTTTGTGGCCGAATAGCGGTCAAATCGTGCCTGCACATCCAAAAAGCCCCGAAAGGCTTCTCCGTCCCGCATGACCTCCTGTGCCATTTCATCCGCCAGTGCATACAGGCTGTCGCGTTCTGCCTTCTTCTTGGCGGCATATTCCTCCTTGGTCAGCTGCGGACGGTCGCTCTGCGTTTCCGTGGCAGTGGGGGCGGTAAAAAGATCATCGAAGTTTGCCATAGCTTATCTCTCCTTACTTTTTCTGACCCGCTTTTTCGGCGGAGTCTGTCGGTGTTCATTTTGCGGTCGTGTACTCTTGGCGGGTCTGCTGCGTTCGGTCGGCTTGCGCTCCTCCGTCTCCTGCTGTTCACGGCGGATCTCCTTCAGCTCCTCGCGGACAGATGGACGATCTTCCTTAGCAGTACCCTCGGCGGATCTCTTTCTGGATTTTGAGGAAGGCTCGGACGGACGGGATTTCTCCGTCCGAGCCGCCGTGGGGTTTTCTTGGGCAGCCTCCTGCTTCTGCGCAGGAGCTGCCATCATTTCATCCAGCAGCCGGTCGTCCTCACTCTTTTGCGGGCGCTCCTGTTCGGGAGCCGTCTGCCCGGCGGCATCCTTATTCTTATCCCGTCCTGTTTCCGCGTTTTCACGGATGACTTCGGGGTCGGATACCGTGGCGATTTTGATGTTCTCCACAATGCGGTTGATCTTGGCGGCATCTTCGGCGCGTACCATGATCTCACTGACGCCGTGTGGGTTGTCCTTTGCCTCCCGCAGAACGCAGTAGACTACGCCGTAGCGCTTGGCATCGGCCACAAAGCGGGCCATGTCCTTGTTTTTGACGGTGAAAATAGTCAGCTCCTTGCCGCTGCGCAGCATGGAGGTAAGTCGCTGGCGTCCTTTGATTTTGTTCTTGTCCCGGTTTTTCAGTGCTGCGTACAGAAGCGCCGCCACCTCCTTTGCCGCACTGCCGGTGATTTTTGCCGCAACCTCCATGCCCTCCAAGCTAAGTCGGACGACCTGTTCAGCTGCGTCGCCGGATGTGTTCATGCTGTTGTTCCTCCTTTTGTTGTTGTTTTTGTGCGTCCTCCCGGACAGCTTTCAGTTTCTCCGCCATCACGCCGGAGCGCTCGGCAATATCGTCGCACAGATGCACCTCCCGGCGCAGCGCTTTGAGCCTTTCGGACAACTCCCGAATCTGCGCCCGATGTGCGTCGGCCTGTTTGGGACTGTCCCGGACTGCCTTTGTGCGCAGCGCATTTTGCAGTACCCGGCGTTTGGCGGACAATTCTCGGATATTCACCTCCTGTTCCTTTTTATATAAAGCAAGCTGCTCGGCGGTATCAATTTGATGCCGTGCGAGCAGCCGTACTTCCTGTGTGATGTTATTCAGTTTGAGCAGATCTTCCCGCAGCAGAAAATGGAGCCGCGCCCGGTTTTGCGGACGGCCTTTGGGGAAGATACCGAGCTTGTAGCAGTAATAGAAATACAGTGCGCGAAAGCCGGTGATCTTGCGCGCAGCTTGCCGGCTGCCTTGGACGCGGTAGGTTTTTGGCCTTGGTTTATCGGTCATTTGCCGCTCCGGCTGCGGCAGGGGCTGTTGCAAAATACGCTGCCGGATGGCCTCGGCGGTGTAAGCCTCTCCGAAATTCCGGGTCAGACGGACAAAGCGCTCCTTACCGGGAGGGCGCACCGAAATATCCTTGCCGAATTTCACCTCATAGCCCTTTTGGCGAAGCAGATAGTAAAACTGCTTTTCGGTGACGCTCTGCCGGATCAGCTCATCGATCTCGCTGCGGATCAGTCCGCGCCAGGTGGGACGCTGCTCCTGCTCTGCACGCCATTCCCCATAGTGCTTTGACTTCCCGGCTTGCGGCCGTTGGATGACCGACAAGTTATATTCCCGGCAAAGGGTGTCGGACACGGTGCGCATATCATGATAATCTTTTTCGGTGCGGTGGTATTTGATACCGTCCACAAAGGATACCGTATTCAGCACAAAATGATTGTGCAGATGGTTTTCCTTATCCAGATGGGTCGCCACCAGCACCTGATACCGTTCGCCCCAAAGCCGCTGCGCCAGCTTCACGCCGATCTCATGCGCCAACTCCGGCGTGGCCTCGCCGGGCGCGAAGGACTGATACCCATGGTAGGCGATCACACCGTCCTCCTTGCCGAAACGCTTTTTTACTGCCAGCATCTCGTCCCGTGCCGTGGACGGCAGGCAGTTGATGCCGCTGATAAATTGCCGTACCACCATTGCACTCTCGTCGTCCGGTGTGACCGTTGTTTTCTCCGCACGGACAGCATAATCGATCACATCCGAAAGGCTTTGTGTCTGCACATCGGTCAGTTCCTCTTGCCGATAGAATTTCGGATTATCCGTCTTGTCCGGGTTTTCGATATACAGCACCACCTTGCCCAGCCAGCCCTTGACCGCCCAGATGGATGTGGTAGCCATGGCATTACTCCCGCTTTGCCGGAAGCACGACCGCCGCTGTAACCTCCCGGATGAGCTTGTCCAGTCGCTTGCTGTCCTCGTCATAGCGCTTTGCATCCACCACATTCAGTACATGGGCTTTCTGTGCGATCTGGTTAAGGTTGTGCCCCACATAGTGCATCTCACGCATAAAGGCAAAGTATTCCGGCGGCGGTGCTTCACGGGGTACCTCTCCGGTGATCAGATGGCGAAGGTAGGCTTCGCGGGACAGACGGCATTTTTTCACTTGTTTATTCAGATTTTCCGCTTCCTTGCGACTTAGCCGCACCTTGATCTCAATGTTTCGTTTAGTCATGTTCATTCCTCCATATAGCGATATTGCCGCGCTCGGCGGCGCAGGGGTTACAGGGGGATGCCCCTGTCAAGCTGCCTTTTGTCCCCAAAAGGCGTTGCTTGCTGGTATAGCACATTCTCACGCTCCCTGCGGTCGTGCGTCGGAGCCGACCTGCCGACAAACGATCATCGCTCCCGATCCCGTCCGCGCTCCGGAAGCGCCATCACACGGTCATAGTCCTCGCGGAGCATATAGCAGCGCTCTACGCCCCAGCCCTTTTCACCACCGCGTTCGACCGCCATATACTGCTCCAGCCGGACACAGGGATCCGTTCCGTCCAGACAGCTTCCATAGACGGAGTATCCACCCATGTTCGGCTGAAACGCTTTATTGCCGCTGGACACGGCGTAGGTGCGGGAGCGTTCGCTGTATTGTACGGTAAAACAGTCCTGCATAAAGGTGATATAGCCGCATACATGAGTGCCGGCACGCTCGGCTTTACGAAACAGCTCTTTCATTTTCCCATAGGGTAATTCGACCTGCTGTTCGGGATACTGCGCCGAAAAAGACACGCCGTCAAAATCCTCGGCCACAAGAATGTGCTCGCTGTTTTGATACTGACGGCGCACCGCTTCTTCGGCTTCTTCGCGACTTTCGGCTTCCACCGTAACGGCCCGTTTCAATGTTTCGGTAATGATGACCCTGTATTCGCCCATCGTGCAAAGCTCCTTCCCGTCATCGGATTTTCTTTCGCCGGTTGCAATCCCATCCGTATACAAAGCCAATCGTTATAATCCTTGCCTTGCCGGGGGAAGGCACTTGCCACTTCATAACGCTCGGCCAACTGCTGTCGGATTGCCTCGGTGGCGCTGCGTCCGGTCATGTCATTATCCAGGCACAGGCAAATGGTTTTGATCTCCGCATGGTCTTTCAGATACTGTGTCAGCGCCAACGGCAGACGGTGCTCCTGTGTTTCCTTTTGCGGCTTATAGACTCCGGCCAAGGATAACAGATGCTGTGACCGCCACGACAGCCCGCCAGCCTGCGCCATGGTGGCATAGGATAACAGGTCGATGGCCGACTCGAATACGCAGAGCATCCGACTTTCGCCCGTAGCCGGGAGGGCAAAGGAAAATCTCTTGTCGCTGCCGGTCGCCTCGCCCTTAAAATCCGTTCCGATGCCTCGCATGCACGCATAGCGCGGCGTTCCGTTCCTATCCATGCCGACGAATACGGCATTATGGTAGGGGAGGCTTTCATACAGCTGGCCGGAACGGATACACTGCTCGATCAATCCACCGTCAATGCCGCGACTTTTCAGATAGGCAATAACACGGGTGCTGCTGTTGCTTTTGGGCGGCAAGAGCAGTGTTTTCGGCTTCTCCGGCTGAGCACGGGCATAAAAAACGGGCGACCTTTCCGCCACCCGTCCCACGATTCGCTCTACCGCCTCGGTAAAAGGGATCTCTTTGACCTTAATCAGGTAATCCAGTGCTGTTTTTCCGCCGATCCCGCGTGAGAACCAGCACCACTTTCCATTGGAGATTTTAAGGCTGTCATGCTCGCGGGTGCAGTAAGTGCTGCCGCCGAAATGCACCAGCTCCTGCGGCTCATAAGTCTGGAGGTAGGTCAGCAAGTCCATTTCCTTTGCCCGGTCGATCATCTCTCTTGTGACATAGCCCATCGGTTCATCAACTCCTTGAAATAGAATAAGCCGGACAGGCTTCACATCGGTGAAAGCCGTCCGGCTATGTATGGGATCTGCATACTCTATGCAGATCAGGGTTATTCGGTTGTGGTGTCCTCATATGATAAATTAACTTATGATAATCTCGTTTATAGTATATGGCAAGGGCGCAGAGGAGCCGATCCATTATCAGATATTTTTCCCATCAATTTTCCTATGGCTAAATTATATCCGCTGCCGCTTGAATAATTTTATCATCTGATTTTGCATTATTTCTGCAAAAACAAGATATAAATATTGACACAGACGATTTTAACTGCTATAATATAGGCGAAGAATGGAGAAACTATACTGTGGATGGAGGTATCCGCTTATGCTTATACAGTTTTCGATTGAAAACCACCGGTCTATCAAGGATAGCGCGGTGATCAGTTTTGCCGCTTCAAAGGATAAGTCTTTGGAGTCTTATCTGCTGCACCCGGACGAAAAGAGAGCACTTTTACCGGCTATTGCTATTTACGGAGCGAATGCCGCCGGCAAGAGTAATGTGCTGCACGCACTGATGACGATGAAGGATATGGTCGTCGGAGAAGCGGCCAAAATATCCAAGGGACAAAAATTGCCATGGGAACCGTTTGGTGACACCACAGTGCCTACATCCTTTGAGGTCGTGTTCATTTATCAAGGTGTTCGGTATGCTTACGGCTTTTCTTTTGATGCCAAGAAGATCTATACGGAGTATCTATACCATTGGCCGAACGGGCGCGAGGCACTGATTTTCTCAAGAGAAAACGGCGCATACGAATTCCGTGAGAATGTTAATGAGCAAATCACACTCAGTAACCGCACGCCGGATAATAAGCTGTATCTTGTTTCCTCAAATGACTGGAACTTGCCGCAAACGGAAAACGCCTACAAGTGGTTCTTGGAAAAGCTGACATTCTTGATGGAGGAAGCACCGGCTACTTCGGAAACGGTCGCGCAGATCGTCAGCGGCGATGAGAAGAAGGCTCGTATCCTGAAGGAACTGTTGCTTGCAGACCTCGGTATTTCCGATGTGACCGTCAAGAACATCTCCGGCAAGGCCCCGGTCATTACAACCACGCACCGAGTCATCGGTGCGGATGGCAGTGTGAAACACTTTCAGCTCCTTATGGATCAGGAGTCGTCCGGAACACAACGATTTTTCTCCCGTATCGGCGGCTGGCTGCAAGCGCTGGAGAACGGCGCACTGCTTGTCGTTGACGAGATCGAGGACAGTCTGCATCCGCTCCTGACAAAGCGGCTGATCGAGATGGTTCAGGACAATACGATCAACACTGAGGGAGCACAGCTTCTGTTTACGACGCATGATGCTATGCTGCTTGATCTTACCTTCTTCCGCAGAGATCAGATATGGTTTGCGGAAAAGGATGAGAAGTCCTGTGCGACTGAGTTGTATTCGCTGGTGTCCTTCTCTCCGAGAAAGGGTGAGAACATCCGCAAGGGGTATTTGCAAGGACGCTTTGGTGCGATTCCGTTTATCGGAGGTGACGGCTTATGGCAGGAATGAGAAAGGAATACGACCCCAATAAAGCCAGTCGCCGTAAGCGTAGACCTATCATTTATATCATCTGCGAGGGCAAGGAAACGGAAACCAAGTATTTTAAGCATTTCCGTTCTCGTAACTGCCTGGTAGACATTGTGCCGATTTCTTCTAAGATTCGATAGGGACGCCTTCCGTGGGCTTTCAGTGGTGTTAAGCGGGTTTGCCGCGGGATTTCCATACCCGTAGATACGCTCTGTTCCGCTGTTTCCGCCCCGGTTTTTCTGTTCGTGGGTCACGGCGTGGGTCAACGGGAAATTCCCGTTTGCCAAGGTATACCAGCCATCCCACCATGAGAACCTCCCGCCCAGAAAGTCTGACCGTCCCGGTTTTGTCCCGGTTTGCAAAATGGTCTTGCAATCCACCTGTCGCCGTGCTATACTTCCATCGTAATTGAATAGAAAGTCTTCAGGGCAGGGTGTGATTCCCTACCGGTGGTACAGCCCACGAGCCGCAAGGCATGATTCGGTGAAACTCCGAAGCCGACAGTATAGTCTGGATGAAAGAAGATGACAACGCAGGGGGACTGCTTTGCGTCTATGGAAGTTGCTCTGGGATGTGTTTACATTCCGGAGCTTTGCTTTTACACAAGGATACTTGTGTCTTTCTACCTTGCCCTGAACGATTCGTTCAGGGCTTTTTCTTTTGGAGGTAACGGTATGAACGATGCAGAATATATGCGTCTGGCCTTGGCGCTGGCGGAACAGGGCCGGGGTTGGACGGCGCCCAATCCCATGGTGGGCGCCGTGATCGTAAAGGACGGCGCAGTTATCGGACAGGGCTGGCATGAGCGGTACGGTGAACCCCACGCGGAGCGGAACGCGCTGGCATCCTGCACCGCCGACCCCGCCGGAGCCACCATGTATGTGACGCTGGAGCCTTGCTGCCACCACGGAAAGCAGCCGCCCTGCGTGGATGCGATCCTGGCATCCGGCATCCGCCGGGTGGTGATCGGCTCCGCCGACCCAAATCCGCTGGTGGCGGGAAAGGGCGTGGCGATCCTGCGGTCTCACGGCGTGGAGGTGACGAAAAACGTTCTGCGCCAGGAATGTGACGCACTGAACAATATCTTCTTCCACTACATCACCACCGGGCGGCCCTTCGTTTCCATGAAATACGCCATGACGATGGATGGCAAGATCGCGGCCTATACGGGTGCATCCAAATGGGTCACAGGTGAAACGGCCCGGCGCCATGTCCAGCAGCAGCGCCACCGGTTCCGGAGCATCATGGTAGGCGTGGGTACCGTTTTGGCGGATGATCCCCTCCTGACCTGCCGTATGGAGAACGGGCGAAACCCCGTTCGCATCATCTGCGACACCCATCTGCGGACGCCGCCGCAGGCGCAGGTGGTCACTACCGCAGACCAGATCCCGACCATCCTCGCCACCTGCTGCACCGACCCAGAAAGACAGGCGGTTTACCGGATGGCCGGGTGCCAGTTGCTCTGCCTGAATGAGGAAAACGGCCATGTAGATCTCCGGCAGCTCATGGAGCGGCTGGGGCGGGAACAGATCGACAGCATCCTGCTGGAGGGCGGTGGAACGCTGAACTGGGCCGCGCTGGAATGCGGCATCGTGCAGCAGGTGCAGGCATATATCGCCCCAAAGCTATTCGGCGGAAGGGATGCGAAAACCCCCGTGGAGGGCGTGGGCGTCCCCGCTCCGACCAATGCCTTCCGATTGAAAAACAGCCGTTTGGAACGGCTGGGCGAGGATCTTCTGATAGAAAGCGAGGTGGAATATCCGTGTTCACAGGAATCGTAGAAGAAGTCGGAGCGATCAAGAACATCAAGCGCGGGCAGCACTCCGCCGTCCTGACGATCCATGCGAAAACTGTTTTAGAGGAGACCCGGATCGGAGACAGCATCGCTGTGAACGGCATCTGCCTGACAGTGACCCGGCTTTTTCCCGATGGCTTTTCGGCGGACGTGATGCACGAGACGCTGAACCGCTCGTCCCTTGCGGGACTCACGGCGGGGAGCGTGGTCAATCTGGAGCGGGCCATGCCTGCCAACGGCCGTTTCGGCGGGCATATCGTGGCGGGCCATGTGGACGGCGTGGGACACATTGCCAACATCCGAAAAGACGATACCGCCGTCTGGTACACCGTCCTCGCGGGGCCGGAGATATTGCGCTATGTGGTGGAAAAAGGCTCCATCACCATCGACGGCATCAGCCTGACAGTGGCCGCCGTGGACGGCGAGGGCTTTTCCGTGTCCACCATCCCTCATACGGTGGCCCAGACCAATCTAAACCAGCGCCGCCGAGGCGACCCTGTGAATCTGGAGACCGACGTGGTGGGCAAGTACATTGAAAAGCTGCTGCGTCCGGAAGAACCGAAACCGCATACCACAACGAACGAAAGCACCCTCACAAAAGAAATGCTGCTGCGCTGCGGCTTTTAACAAGGAGTTTTTACTATGAATTTCAATACCATTCCCGAGGCACTGGAAGATCTGAGACAGGGGAAGATCATTCTGGTCACAGACGACCCTGACCGTGAAAACGAGGGCGATTTCATCTGCGCCGCCGAGTTTGCCACCACGGAGAACATCAACTTCATGGCCACCCACGGCAAGGGCCTGATCTGTATGCCCATGTCGGAGGCCTTTGTCCGCAAGCTGCAATTCCCCCAGATGGTGCAGAACAACACCGACAACCACGAAACGGCCTTCACGGTGTCCATCGACCACATATCCACCTCCACGGGCATCTCCGCCGCCGAGCGCTCCGTGACGGCGATGGCCTGCGTGGAGGAGGGCGCGAGGGCGGAGGATTTCCGCCGACCGGGCCATATGTTCCCGCTTCTGTCGAAGAAAAACGGCGTGCTGGAGCGGGAGGGTCATACGGAGGCCACCGTTGACCTGTGCCGTCTGGCGGGACTGAAGGAATGTGGCCTGTGCTGCGAGATCATGCGGGAGGACGGCACCATGATGCGCACTGCTGAGCTGATGACGCTGGCGGAGCGGTTCGGTATCAAGTTCATCACCATCCGGGACTTGCAGGCGTACCGCAAGTGCCACGAAAAGCTGGTGGATCAGGTCACGGCGGTGAATATGCCCACGAAATACGGCGATTTCAAAGCCTACGGCTTTGTGAGCCGTCTGAATGGTGAGCACCATGTCGCGCTGGTGAAGGGCGACATCGGTGACGGGAAGGACATCCTCTGCCGCGTCCACTCCGAATGTCTGACCGGAGACACCTTCGGCTCTCTCCGCTGTGACTGCGGACAGCAGCTGGCCGCCGCCATGACCCAGATTGAAAACGAGGGCCGGGGCATCCTGCTCTATATGCGGCAGGAGGGCCGGGGCATCGGCCTCATCAACAAGCTGCGGGCCTATGAATTGCAGGAGCAGGGCATGGACACGCTGGAGGCCAATCTGGCTCTGGGCTTCCACGGAGACGAGCGGGAGTATTTCCTCGGCGCGCAGATCCTGCGGGAGCTTGGCGTCAAGAGCCTGCACCTGTTGACCAACAATCCGGACAAGGTGTATCAGCTCTCCGAGTTCGGCCTGGAAATCTCCGAACGGGTTCCGATCCAGATGGCGGCAACGGCACATGATTTGTTCTACCTGAAAACCAAGCAGGCACGAATGGGACACATTTTGGAATATTAACAAAGAAAGAGGTACTTAGTTATGAAAACCTTCGAGGGAAAGCTGGTCTCCAAAAGCATCAAGGTGGGCATCGTAGCCGCCCGGTTCAACGAATTCATTACCTCCAAGCTCCTCAGCGGTGCGCTGGACGGCCTGCTGCGCCACGAGGTTCGGGAGGATGACGTTCATGTGGCGTGGGTTCCCGGAGCCTTTGAGATCCCGCTGGTGGCGTCCAAGATGGCAAAGAGCGGCAGGTATGACGCCGTCATCTGCCTCGGCGCGGTGATCCGCGGTTCCACCAGCCATTATGACTACGTCTGCAACGAGGTCTCCAAGGGGATCGCCGCCGTGTCTCTGGAAAGCGGCGTACCCGTTCTCTTTGGAGTATTGACCACGGAGAATATCGAGCAGGCCATCGAACGGGCCGGCACCAAGGCAGGCAACAAGGGCTACGATTGTGCAGTCAGCGCTATCGAGATGGTCAACTTGCTCCACGAACTGGACACGGAGTAACACACAGACACACTATGATCATCATTCAAGCAAACGGGGCCGAGGGGGATCTGGAGGAAAAGATCCTGGCCCTTCTGCGGCGGGAGGACATCGCCGCAGAGCGGGTCTCCCTCAGTTCCCGGCACACGCTTACCTTCCCGGAACTAACCATTGACGGACGATCCCAGCAGGCGTTTCAAAACGGAACCGCGCTGGCGCTGACCCGGATCGAGTTCAATATGCTGCTGCTTCTCGCCAGCAATCCGGGAGTCACGCTTTCCAAGGAGGACCTGTTTTCCGCCGTGTGGGGCCGGGACAGCGCGGACACCCTGAAGGTCGTGGCGAATACCGTCTCCAATCTCCGCCGGAAGATGGGCGGCAGCCAGACCTATATCCGCACGGTCCGGGGCGGGTACGTGTTCTCAGCGGTCTCCGTCACTGCCTGAAGTGATCCCCTCAAAACAAATCGAAGCAAGAGCAAAGCCTGCGGAACTCGCTCCGCAGGCTTGCTTTTTGAGGTTGCGCAAAGGTGCAAATTATCGCTCCCGTTCTGCGTTTTTTGGTCGGATCCGGTCGCCTTCGTCCGGCTCATCCGCCATGACGGGGCGATCCTGCTCGTTAAGATTCAGCAGCACATTCAGCTCGTTCAGCCGCCGCGTCTTTTCGGCCAGTTCTGCCTCCTTCGGAAAGGGTGCGGTCATCTCTGTGCGGGCATTTTCAAGCTGCTCGGTGGTATGGGCAAGCTGCGACCGGGCGTTGGCCAAGTGCTCCGTGATCTTTTCCAGTGCGTTGTCGATACGGGTGACATTGCCGCCTGCATCCGCTCCCAGTACAGCCGTATGGGACAGCTTGCCTTTGAGTACCATGCGAAACTCGTTGGCAGCACCGTCGTAGGAAAGCAGCATGGAAAATCCGCGGTAGCTGCCGATAGAAACGGTCTCCGCGCCATTCATGTGCGTGCAGGCTTCAATGATCGCCTTACCGGCGTTCTCACGCTCGGCGTAGGTGACATCGTTTAATACCATCGGTGCAATGCCCTCAGCGGGCTTCGGATGCTCGGCCAGCCGTGCGCTGTCCTGCTCATATCCGGCGATGCGTTCGCTTAGTTCCTTGATCTCTGCCGGATACTTCCGCAACACCAGCTCCTCCAGCGCATACCGCTGGCTCAGATGGCTGGCACGGAGCATATTCAGCTTGCTGACCTCCATATCTAAATTGCATTTTTCGATGATCTGCGGGTTTCCTGTGGCCAGTGCCTTGATCTCGGCATAGGACAGTGCCGTCTCGTCCACATCCTCCGCCGCACGGGCCGGTGCTTTGGAGGTCATGATCTGGGCAATAAACCGCTGCTTGGATTCCACCAGCTGATAGAGGTAGGCATCGAATGTGCCCTCGGTAACATAGCGGAAGATCTCCACCTCCGGATTTTGGTTGCCCTGCCGCACGATGCGCCCAAGGCGCTGCTGCAAGTCGCTGGGCCGCCATGGGCAATCGAGATCATGCAAGGCGATGAGCCTGTCCTGCACATTGGTTCCGGCTCCCATTTTTGCGGTGCTGCCCATGAGGATACGCACCTCGCCGCCGCGCACCTTGGCAAACAGCTCCTTTTTCTTTTGCTCGGTGTTGGCGGTGTGGATATAAGCGATCTCGTTTTCCGGAATGCCTATCTCAAGCAGCTTCCGCCGCAGATCGTCATACACATTGAAGCTGCCGTCCGCCTTGGGAGTAGACAGGTCGCAGAAAACCAGCTGCGTGCTGCGCTGTGCGGTACTCTCTGCCCATATCCGATAGACATTCCGGGCGCATACGGAAACCTTGCTGTTTTCATCGTCCGGTGCCAGAGAGCTTAGCAGCCGCATATCCAACGCCAGCTTGCGTCCGTCGTTGGTGATGCGCAGCATATTGTCGGTGCTGGGATCGACCACACGGGCGCGGACGCGCTCGGCACGCTCCGCCAGTCCTGCCACAGCTTTCTTTTGCAGCTCGCTGGGGTGGATGACCTCGGTGTGGAAGTTGGCCTTTGGGACGGGCAGCTTCAGCATATCCGCCGTTTGCACATCCGCCACCATTTTGAAGGTCGCCATCAACTCCGGCAGATTGAAGAATTTTGCAAAACGGGTTTTCGGGCGATAGCCGCTGCCCTCCGGGGAAAGCTCGATGGCGGTAACGGTTTCACCGTAGTCGCTGGCCCAATCGTCGAAGTGGATAAGACCCATCTCCTGCAAGGTTTGATATTGCAAGTACCTCTGCACCGTATACAATTCCACCATACTGTTGGAGATCGGGGTGCCGGTGGCGAAGATAACACCGTGGCTGTCGGTCAGCTCGTCCAGATACTGACACTTGGCAAAGAGATCCGAGGACTTCTGCGCTTCCGTCTGCGCGATACCGCCGACATTGCGCATTTTCGTCATCAAAAAGAGATTTTTGAAACTATGGCTCTCATCGATGAACAGCCGGTCAATGCCCAGTTCTTCAAAGGTCACCGTGTCGTCCTTGGTGCTCTGATCGTTGAGCTTCTCCAGCCGCGCCTCCAATGACTTACGGGTTCGCTCCATCTGCTTGATGGTGAAGTTTTCTGCTTTCTGCCGCTTAGCGTCGCTGATGGCCAGCAGCACCTCGTCGATCTGCCGCTGCAAAATGGCCTGTTGCCGTTCACGGGACAGGGGGATCTTCATGAGCTGACTGTGGCCGATGATGATTGCATCATAATCTCCGGTGGCAATACGGGCACACAGCCTGCGGCGGTTGCGCTTTTCAAAATCGCGTTCGGTAGCTACCAAAATGTTAGCGGCTGGGTAGAGCTGAAGCCATTCTGCCGCCCACTGTTCCGTGATGTGGTTGGGCACCACGATCAGCGACTTGGTGCATAGCCCCAGACGCTTCATTTCCATAGCGGCGGCAACAATTTCAAAGGTTTTCCCTGCACCCACTTCGTGTGCCAACAGCGCATTGCCGCCGTACAATACATGGGCGATGGCGTTCACCTGATGCTTTCGCAGGCTGATCTCCGGGTTCATCCCCACAAAGCGGATGTGGCTGCCATCGTACTCCCGCGGTCGGATGGAATTGAAGGTGTCGTTATAGATGCGGCACAGCCGTTCGCGCCGGTCAATGTCCTGCCACAGCCAATCGGCAAATTTGGACTTGATCAGCTCCTGCCGATCCTGGGCGATGGCAGTTTCCTTCACATTCAGCACCGGCCGCTCCTTGCCGTCCTCCACAACGGTATCGAACACCTTGACTACCCGCTGATTCAGTGTCTGCTCCAGGATGTGGTATGCCGTGATACGCTTGGTGCCGTAGGTGGTGACGGCTTTGATGTTGCCGCCGTCCATGCTTTTGTTGCTGATGTTCCATTCTCCGCTGTATTCGGAGCGAACGACCCGCATTCTCTGCCTGGCGTATACGCTGGTACCGAACAGCTCAAACATAAACTGCTGATAGACATCGGTAGGCACCCATGATGCACCGATCCGCACACCGATCTCCGCAGCGGTCAGCTCTGTCGGCTGCACAGCTTCCATGGCGGAGAGATACCCGGCAAGCTCCTGCTTCTTTTCAGCCGGTAGCGCTGCTTGCAGCGCCTGCAGCATACGCAGCTTTTTCCGCACATTGCCGGACAGAAATTCTTCGGCGGTGACATAGGGATATGCCGCCAGATCAAGCTGCACCGGACTGATCTCCTCCGGCGTAAGACCGCAACGGACATTCCGGTAAATGACCCCGGAAAGCTCCTGCACCAGCTCGTCCTCACTTTTACCGGACAGCTCCGACATAAAGCCGAGATCCACCTGCGCTTTTTCGGAGAGAGATACCGCCAGCGCCTCCGATGCCGTATCCACCTGCGTGACCGGCTCATGCGGGCGAATGGTGCGCTTGGTGAACATATCCGCCTTGCGGGCGAAATTGCCTTCGTTGTCCAGCACCTCCAACGAGCACAGCAGCGGATAGCTGCTGTCATCCGAAAAGGCAAGGTTGTTGCCGCGGGTGTAAAGCCGCCCGTATTTTTTGACATAGGCATCGTACAGCCCGTTCAGCTTCTCCTGCTCGCGCCGGATGATCTCATCGGGATGGTTCTCCGCCTGGTACTCGATGAGCTGACGGGTGCAGTCCCGCAGGGCGATCATGCCGCGCACTCGGTTCTCGGTGGTCAGCGGCAGTTCGACCGGCTCCATGCGGCTGTCAATGCGGAAATACAGCTTGCCGTCTACGCTGGTAAAGCTGTAATTACGCACATTTGGGTCGGCGGGAATGGATAAATCTTCCTCCTCCGGCCCGTCCTGCTCATAGGTGGGGATCTGTGCATGAAGCCCCGATACCGCTTCGCTCAGAAGATCGGCAAGATCGGCATTTTCATAGGGCTTGCACACGCTGTCCATGCCGTATTGGGTGCTCTCCATGGCCATCTCGCCCAGCACCATTTCCGGATGCCGGACGAAATAGCTGTTCATGCGGATACCGTTTTCATCCGCGTCCAGATGCACCCAATCCGGCTCAATATCCACGATCCGGTCACGCTTTTGAAGAAAGAGGATGTCACTGGTGACCTCTGTTCCGGCATTGGCCTTGAACGCTGTATCCGGCAGACGGATCGCTCCGATGAGGTCGGCGCGCTGCGCCAGATATTTGCGCACGGAAGGATCCTCCTTATCCATCGTGCCCTTTGAAGTGATGAAGGCGATGACACCGCCCGGCCGCACCTTGTCCAGCGTCTTGCCGAAAAAATAATCATGGATGAGCCAGTGGTGTTTGTCATAGCGCCGGTCAACGACCTTGAAATTCCCGAACGGCACATTGCCTACCGCCGCGTCAAAGAAGCTGTCCGGGATCTCCGCCTTTTCATAGCCGGTGACAGCGATCCGGCTGTTCTGATAAAGCTGTCGGGCGATGCGGCCGGAGATGCTGTCCAGCTCCACACCGTAGGCTTTGCAGGCGTTCATGCTGTCCGGCAGCATTCCGATGAAGTTGCCGACGCCGCAGGCAGGCTCCAACAGATTGCCGCTTTCCAAACCCATCTGTGCCAGCGCCTTGTAGATGGCGTCGATGATGATGGGAGAGGTATAAAAGGCGGTCAGGCTGCTGGCCCGCGCGGTGGCATATTCCTCCTCGGTGAGCAGCGCTTTCAGCTCGGCATACCGGCTGCGCTTTTCATCGAAGCAATCGGCAAGGCCGCCCCAGCCCACATAGCGGGAAAGGATCTCCTGCTCCTGCGGTGTCGCCAGCCGGTTTTCGCTTTCCACTGTTTGCAGAGTGCGGATCGCCGCCACATTGGATGCATACTTCTCCGCCTTGCTGCCCACGCCCAGCTCCCGATCCATGATGTGAAAGTCGTGTCGCTGCCCGGCCGGTATTTCCGGATAGAGCGGTGCAAACCGCATACGCTCCCGTTTGGGCTGCGGCGCTGTGAGCACAGCTTTTTCTTCGGCAGGTAATGCCGGTTCTATCTCTGAGGTTTCCGCTTCCGCTATGGGCGGTTCCGGCTCCGATACCTCCGGTTCTGCTGCCGGCCGTTCGGAAACGGCCTCGGTCGTTGGCGTTTGCAGGGTTTTCCCAAGGCCAAACACGGAATAGGTGCCGTCCAGATAGGCACGCATGGCTTCTATGCCCTGCTTGCGCAGGGTATAGTGCCGATCCTCCTCTTTCGTGGCTTCCCAGGCAGGGAGCATATTCTGATAAATTTCCTGCATGCGGTCGGCGTCGGAGAGCTGAACGGTCACAGCCTTTACGCACTCCCAATAGTCCGCAATGGCGTTTTGCGAAAAAGGCCGCACCACATCGTCCGGTGTATCCATGAAAAAGTTGACGATCTTCCGGGCCAGCTGTTTCCGCTCATACTCCGGCATGGCCGCCCAGTCGGCATCTGAGAGAAATTTGTTCTGGGAGATCAGCTCCCCGATGCGTTTGGCCGCCTCCGGCCATTTCAGCGTGACCTTGGCATAGGGGGCCGTGATACTGCCGTGGCTGAACTCAATGCCCTTGCCACGGGTGTGGGTGAGATTGTCATTCCCGCCGCTATGACCGCTGTACTCGCCGTGATAATCCTTGAGGTATTTTTCACGCTCGGTCTTATCCTTGTGCGTGGCGTAAAAAGCGTACACGCCAAGGCGATAGTCGGTGCTGCCGTCCCATCCACGCAGCACCTTGTCGATCTCATCGGCGGAAATAAAAAATTGCCGGTCGGGAGCAAACCCGTCGGCAACGGTAAAATGAAGCGGCTCCCGTTGTAGATCACGGAGCCGCTCCAGTATCTCTTTCGGACGGTAAAAGCGAAAACGCAAAAGGTCTTGCCCTGCATCCAGCGCGGCGTTGAACGCCGTCCATTCGTCCACGCACTTTTGCAGCGTATCCGGCGCACAGAGAAGATCATAAATTTGCTTCTGCGTTTCCGGATAGCCGCCCTTGACGGATTGCGCCAGCATGGCCAGCGGCAGAAATCCCGCGTTTCTCGCTTCCGTTGTCATGTCCCGGCTGGTGTAGGCAATGCTGTCAGCAAGCCGCATCCGCTCGTAGTGATCGACCTCATCGAGTTCACTTTGCGGCATATACCGCCCCAGCTCCAGCAGTTCCCGGATACGCTTTGCCGCTTCCTCCCAGGAAATCAGTGTGACATTGCTCCGCTGTGCCGTGCTGCCGCGGGCAATACGCATCCCCTCGGCGTCATACCAAAGCGAAACTTTCTCTCCGCCCAAATAGAAGCCCGCACCGTTCTCGCCGTAGTGTTTTTGCAGGAATGCGGCGTTGTCCGGCTTATCCTTCATAAAGTAAGCGCAGATGATCAGCCGGCTATGCTCATCGTTGGATCCTACGCACAGGGCTTCGTCAATGATCTGCTGCGGCAGCTTGGGATGGGAGAACAGCGGCGCAGCCGGTGTACCGTCCGGTTGGTCGAACGCAGGCATATCAAACAGTGTAAGCTGCTGTGATTCCATCGGCACAAACGGTTTGATCTCGGTGTTGACATAGTATTCCCGTTTGTCAATGAGCTGTGCCGTAAAGCCTGCCACCAGCTTCCATGAAAAAACGCTTTCGCTGGTACGGGAAAGATATGCGCCCTCCCACATGAGCAGACCGTTTTTCTGCGGACGATACCCCAGCCGTGCTCCGTCTGCAAGGATCTCGGTGAAACGGTCTTGATATGCCGAGCGGAGATATTCGGCACGCTCGGCCTCGTCCGGATGTGACCGGAAAAACAGTTCGATCTGCGCCTTCTTGTAGATCAGATCATCATTGCGGTTTTCAATGATGGCGAAAATTTTCTTTTCATCCAAAAAAGCGGGCAGCTCAGAGGTTGCTTCCTCCGCACTGTCCGCTTCTTCGGGTTCGGTGTTCAGCTGTAGATCAGCTCCGCCAGCACTGTCCCCTCGGCGGCGTTTCTCAGGTTGTTCATCAGCCCCACCCACTTCATCGGGTCGGCGGCTTTCAGCTCCTCCGTCACGCCCTCGGCCTGAGCCATCGCCGTCACCGTCTGTTCCACGCGCTGCCGCGCCGTCCGGTCGATCTCCGCCAGATGCTCGTTCAGCCTGCCCGATGTCAGCAGGTTCGTGAACAGCACCTTCCGGTGCTCCTTCAGATACCTCCGGCGCAGCAGGCCGTATTTCCCAAGGGCTGTTTCCGGCTCCTGCGGCGGCAGCAGATCCGGCAGCCGGTAGCCGTCCTTCATCGTGTATGTCAGTTCCATGGTTTTCGCTCCTTTCGGTCTGTGTTTCTGTTTGCTTGTCTATAGGATACTCATTTTCCGGTGCCTGTGCAATTGTGCGAATTTGCTTTTGACGGCTTCGGACGGTCAATGCGATGGCACTCAAACCGCTTTCGGCAATATCCCGTGTGGCCACGCCCAGGGCATTCAGCGTTTCCGGGGTATTGAAATTGAACACCTCGGAGAAATCCTCCGGATCAAAATATTCATCCGGTTCCAGCCCGCAGCGGCACATCAACATATACGCCGTACTGTTCTCCAGCAGACGGCGATAGAGAACCGACAAATTCAGCTCGTCCAGTTCTTCCAGAAGGCTGTTGTCCCGGCAATTCTGCAGATCATCAAGATAGTCCGTCATATTGTCCGCCGCAGCGTTTTCCATGGCGGATACTATGGCTTCCTCCAATGTGCCTTTATCGTCCAGCGCACCGAATCGGTTTTCCAATGCTTCGATCACATCCGGCTCCTGCTCGGTAGGCACCTGCCAGAGCGGCACGGGGCGGGACAAACGGCTTTCGTGGGTGTCGGATATATCAAAATAATACTTGAGGCGCGTGCGTCCCGGATAGTCCCGATCAAATACGGCAATGCCGGTAGCACCCTTATTGACCCATCGGCCGAATTGACGGTTCCAGCGCTCTATCTCCAACACAGCCGTTGCGTCCGGGCGCTGTGCGTGTACCAGCACCTGCTCCTCAAAGGGCAGCTTATAATTCCGGCAGGCAGAGCGCAGAAATGCCGTCCACCGGTCTGCGCGGGCCAGTGCGGCGATCTCCTGCCGGTAAACCTCCGTGATCTCCTGAAATCTGCGTGCCATGGGCAGCACCTCCTATCTTTCCTTTGGTTTTTCCCTGTCCTTTTTCAGCAGGTATTTATCCATATATTCCTTGGCCGAACACAGATCGCCGGTGTAGTTCCAGTCGTTTTCCGGGTCGATATGGCGGTAGGCATTGTTATTGTACCGGTTCGGCTCCAGCTTGATGGGTGTCGCAGACAGCAGCGTTCCCCAGTGGTTAACCATGATCCAGAGGCCGATCTCCACGGGGATCCCGCACTGATCGTCGTCATTGCGTACCTCATAGAGATACAGCCCCTTGGGCACCGTGTTTCGGTCTACCCGCAGGCAGGTAAAGAGCATGGGACGGTCAAACACCTCCACCAGCTCAAAGCGTTCTTTTCTTGCATCAACAGACATACCGTTTTCCTCCTATCTTTCTCGCGCCGCTTCCCGGACGGGCGGAAACCGCCAGCCGTAGACCCGCCCGATCTCATCGCCCAGGCGCTTTGTCGCACGGGTCACATCGGCGCGGGTGGCGGTGCCGCTGTATAGCTTTTCTTTCAGCCGGTCGATCTGTGCTTCGCTCACATTCTCCTTGTAGGCACGGTAGAGATAATGGTTCGTGCCGTCGTGATGTACGGCATCGCAGCGCAGATCGCCCAGCCGGTCTACATACCATGTGGAATAGTCCATCTCAGAATACAGGCAATCGCGGATATTGCCGCTTTTGATCTCGGCATAACCGGGATACCGCCCATCCCATCGGCCGATGTCTGCGATCAGCAGAATGGGGCGGGAGAGCTGAATGTTCAGATTGCACCGCTCATCATCGAGATAGTCGTTGTTCTGCTCGACCATCAATTCCATCCGTTCCTGCTCGGAAAGCTCGGGGTACTGTTCCTCCAGATCGCCCCTCCAATCCTCGTAGTCCGGATCGCTGCTCCAGATAATATGTTTCTGCCCGGTCATCGTGCGTCACCTCGGTCTTTCTCCCGGCGCTTTAACGGCTGCCCCTGTGCATCGTAGTTGGCAGGATCGGCAATGGGCTTGTCAAAGCCGAACATGGAGCCGCCCTTCATAGCCTCCTCCTGGGCGCGGGTCACACCCAGCTTGCGGTTATATTCCTCCACAAGCGCACGGGCTTCTTCCTTTGAGGTGTGGGGAATGTCCGTCTTGTAATAGCCGGTTTCGCCCCGTTTCAAAATCACCACATTTCCGGTGTCCAGCAGGAGAGAGTAGCACTGCTTTGGCAGGGAGGAGCGCAGCGGCACATAAGTGTTGCCGTTTCGCGCCATCCATTCGGCAAACTGCGCCATGTGATACAGGTTATCGACCCCGTAGCCGATCTCGGCGCGGTTCTCGTCAATGTAGCGGCAGGTGTGGTCACTATGGCTGCCATCCGGACGGGTCACACGGATACTGTCCCCATCGGGAATGCGGAACCGTTCCTTGCCGCTTGTATCAAGAAAGCAAATGCCGCGGGCCGCCTTTTCCATGTGCTGATCCAGCATCTCCCGGCGATAGCAGTAGATATACAGGTTATAATCGCCCTGCATGGGATTCAGCCGCAGCAGATAGGCATACTCCGGCGTATCCACCCGGAATCCGTACTGCGGAATAAAATCCTCGGCAAACACACTTTCTTTGTGTTCATAGCAGTATCGGGAAAGGCTGCTGCGGTTTTTGAAAATGCCGTCATAGCGCTCGTCAAAACGCAGGGCATTGATAAAATCATCAAACTCATCCTTGAACGCCTGTGTTTTCAGCTCCCCGCAATGATCCTCCCATGAGGTGAAAAAGCCGTTGCCGCTTCTGTCCATGTCCCCGCGCAAATGACCGATGCAGCCGGTCTGCTTGTCGAGCTGCTGGCTGCCGGTATAACAGTAGCTGCGCTCTGCCGGGGTCATGATCTTGATCTCAAAGTCCATTACCGTTCACGCTCCTTTGTCGCTTTTGCCGCCTGTACAGAGAGCCGTTTCTGCCGTGCACGCCAATAGGCCGGGTTCCAGCGCTGCAGGCTCCGGTCAATGCAGGCTTCATATTCGCCGGGGCGGAAGTAGTTATCCGTCCGGGGTGCAATGATACCGCTGTCCATCAGTTCCCGCAGGGCCACCGACGCATCGCAGTCCTCCTCAAAATTCAGATACCCGCCTGCCTGAAAGCCGACCTGCTGTGCTTCCAGGGACAGCAACTGCCGAGCTGCGTCGATTTGGGCCATGATCCCTCCGTGGCCTGCCGTGGATACGCTATACACACCGGGACACAAAGTGTCGCAGCGTACAACAAGGCCCCAAGGGGAATCACTCGGTTCTCGATACATCATCGCTCACGCTCCTTCTGCAAGGATGAAATAGAAAGCTGCTGCGCTTCTGCCGCAAATCGCTGCTCCAATCGTTCCACGCTCCAATCCTTCTTGAATTGCCCCAGCGGGCCGGGACCGAACTGTGCCAACGCACGTTTGTCCATTTCCCGCAGCCGCTCCCATAACTCCGGGTGATACTGCCGGAGCTTTCGCAGCTCCCCAATGCCCTGCAACGGGCAGCACCAGCAGGAGCAGCGGTGGTAAATCTGATACAGCCCACCGAAGTCATAACCCCGGTCATAGCAGATTTGCAGGGCTTCCTTCTCCGTGATTCCCCAATCCACCAGCGGATAGCGCTCGCTTTTGATGCGCTTCGGCTCATCTGCGGCGATACCCACATAACTCACGGCCCGGTATTGTCCTTTCAGCCGGTTGATTTCCTTATGGATGAGATGCGTTTTCAGCTGCCCCGTACACCAGCGCACACGGGGACCGGGCCAGCCGTTTCCGTATAGAGAAACACCCAGCCGCTGCCGGTTTTCAATGCTGGCCGGTCGCTGCTTCTTTTCCTCAAACATCAGCCACTCAAAGCCTTTGGGATGGCGCAGCCACGTCAGATGCAGACCTCGCTCTGCAAACAGATAGTCGTTCAACTTTTGCAGATGCTCATACATTTCCGGAAATTCCATGCCCGTATCTGCCGTCAGGACCGCTTGGATCGGCAGTCCCCGCTCAATCATGAGCAGCAGCATAGCGGTGCTGTCCTTACCGCCGGACAGGGATACCGCATGGAACAGCTCCTTTTCTTCCGTTTGATTGCTCATACCCATTCCGTCTCCTTTCACCTCGGTATGTAAAAAGGGACGGCCAATCCGGCCGCCCCCTTGGGATTCGTTCTTTGAAAATGCAGGAGTGCAAACACAAGACCGACACTGCGACGATTTGTTCCACTCCATGAAACTGCCCCCACACTGAATGTTCAGCATGGGGGCGGCGCTTTTATTCTGTAATGTACATTTGACTATAAATATCCAGAATAGAGTCTTTCGAGCGGCGAATACCTATATCCGTTAAACGAATGTCCTCCTGCCGCATTTGTGCTATAAACCGAGTAATATCCTCCATTATAGACTGCGGGACAGGTATTCTCTGATTTTCCCGTACAAGTTGGAACAGACGAAACACATCCAGACGGTGTTTCTTGATGTCACGTGCGTTTACATGGATTCCTTCTGCTTTCTTGCTTTTCAAATCCAGCCAAGCTCTCATTTTCAGCGGAATAATATGTTCAGCATCTAATATGGAGATACCATCCGTAACTGTTCGTCCATCCAGAAGAAAGTGGTAATAATCATCATTGAGCAAAATCGCTGACAAGCTGGAAACTTCATCATCAATATGCAGCGGCATCAAGTGTGTATCTGGCTGCAAGACCACATTGCTTTGTGGCCTTGAAAATAATTCAATCATCTTGGGGTAAGCAGGGTTCGTTGGGTCCACAAAACGATAGAACTCCGGTTGACCGTTACTGCGTTGCCTGGCCTGATAGCCACCAGCTTCAATAAAAGCCCAAAAGGCTTTTGCAAAGTCTGTCGTTAAAGCCTCGACGATCAGCACCATGTCGATGTCAACGGTTTGCCTGAAATCAAGTCCTGCATCGTTCATCAGAAGATCACAGGCAAAGCCTCCAATTACAGTATATTGCTCCTTAAAATGATTGAAGTGCTCTCGGAATATATCTATGCCATTTACCATTTCGTTCTCCTTTATTCTTCCTCTTTGATTGGTAGTCCGTGCTTTTGCCGAATTTCATCCAAGCACGTCTGAACTCGTTCGTTTGGGTCGTTGTCCATGCTGAGCAGCAATGAAATGTCATCTACACAGCCGTCTCTCTCCAAAATGATCGGGTCATAGGACCACACTTCAATAACAGCACCGCCAAAGTCTTCAAAATACTGTTTTGTGCAGATATCTTCTGCTGGGATTTTTGCCGCCTCCTTTTTGGAAATCGCAATAGCACCATCCTGATCGTTTACCCCAATCATGGATTGCCGTGCCAGCGCCCGTATTCCACTTGCAATTGGATGCTCGATTTGGGCGGTTCCTTTTACGTAAAGAATTCGATCAACAGGCGTTTTCAGTCGCCCGTATGCTTTTTCCAAAAGTTCTGATTTGGTGTATGCCGTTGTGATCCATTTATTCGTGCCTTCTGCTGTTTGCGAGATCAGACCCGAAGCAGAGAGGTCATTGATTGCCCTTGTACAGGTCGCCTTTGAGAGCGAAAGTGCCTTTGCAATCTGTGTCAGATTTACGGACCCAGTATTCTCTGCATAGTATAAATATAGAAATACAAGCTGTGTACCGGGTGCCATTTTTGCCATAATGGCAGCGTCCGCCTTGAATTGCTCATGAAAAGCGCACCCCCAAAACGGAAGGTACACCTGCTGCGAAAGAGACACAAACGGGATGTGTTCTTCCAGCATACTCCGTCGTTGTAACGCAGACAGGTTGTCTAAGCACAGTGCACAGGGAAGAGAACAAAGTTCCTGAAACTTCTTCAACTGCTTTTTTAATGTAGGCAATCGCCAAGAAGAGCCATTTGGCTTCAAAAGAACACACGCATGGTCTCCCCAACTTAACAATTGGGGGGTATATCCGTCCTTGATATAGTAGGGCGTGTCATCCGTGTAGTCGAATCCCTTCACTGTAATATCGGGGCCGAATACTAATTTAAGGAAAGATAGCATATCAGAAAGACTCCTTCGCTTCCGCCTTTTGTTTCACTTTTTCTTAATTGTACCGTTAAAACTGAAACTTGTCAAGTGAATACGAAACAATTGAGTAGATGGCACACAAACAGTATAGCCATTTATTCACAAATACCATCCTGTTATTGTTGGTTCACGCCGAAAAACTTTTCTTTCCCATAGAAAAAAGGGCGGCCGATCTGGCCGCCCCTGCACTTGTCAAGAAAAAGTAGACACTAAAAAAGGCAAAATTACAGGAAGCCCAG
>OHAU01000441.1_pt1 | contig 58940 bp, 82 predicted proteins | sample 1577181 | NCBI WGS metagenome assembly OHAU01 (sample SAMEA3541472, study PRJEB24748) | human gut metagenome | biome: human gut; feature: human-associated habitat; material: faeces | place: China | collected 2012 | reverse complement strand
TCCAGTCTTAGAAATATATGATGCTTGGAGAGAATGAAGATGAGATACAAGGCAACAGATGTAGCAAGGTTTGTAGTGAATTTTGCACATGAAGAAGGAAAGCCAGTAACAAACTTAAAATTAAAATATATACTTTATTATCTTCAAGGATTTTCTTATTTAGTCTTTGACGAAGAATTATTTGAAGATGATTTGAAAGCTTGGGCCTATGGTCCGACTGTAAAAGAAGTTTATACTAACTTCTCAATGTTTGGGTCCGATATAATTCCAGCTTATAACGACATATTAGATTTGATTTTTATGAAACCAAAAGAAATAGAAGATTATAGAAGTATGTTTAAGAGGAATATTGTCTATTTTTTAGAAGCGAATTTAAAAAATCTACTTGAATATAGTACGGAAGAATTATTGAAATCAGTATTAAAAGATAGTACACCTTGGGGCAAAAACTATATCGAAGGCAAGAAGAAACTGATACCGAAGGAAGATATTAAAGAATATTTTGTAAGAATAGTTAATGAGGAGAACGAACAATGAAAACACAAACCTTTATAAAGGAAGTAGAACAGTTAGGGTTTTACACATTAACAGATGGCAAAGATATATATATTTTTGGCAGAGAAATTAGCGAAGAAGAATTATATTACGAAGATGATACTTATTCTATAGCGACAATAGCAACAGATGAATATAAAGACTTTGTAATTAAAGGAAAATTCATTGATAAGGATACTGATGTTACAAAAATGTGTAATTTATGCAAACTAATAATGGAGTATGCAAAGACACCAATTGATGAAAGACAAAAAGAAAAGAAATATTATTTAAAACATAAATTTTTAACAGCTCTTTTTAACTTAGGGTTCTTAAATTATCAAACATCAACAGATCAATGGAGTCTATCTAGCGAAGAAGATTTGGACGGTTATAAGGTTCAGTTCACTCAAAAAGAGATAGACGAAATAAAGAAAAGATATAACACAGATTTAAAAGACTTTGAAATAGTCGAGGTACAAGAATGCAAAGATTAGAAACCATAGTTACAATATCGGAAGAAAATAAAGATATAGAATTCACTTGCCCTTATTGTGAAGCTGATGTCTCACAAGATCTTAAAGATTTTCTAGAAGAGCAAGGTTTAAGTTTGGAAGACTTTTCAGATCGGGAGTATGGAAGCATCAAGTGCCCATTCTGTGTAGAAGAAATAGAAGCAGAATATAATTTTGAATGAGGTTAGATGATGAAACTTACTAAGAAAGAAAAACAGAAGCACTTATTTAACAGTATTTGCTTATTAGCAGATAACAAAAATAAAGTTGAAGCTTTATCAGGAATTGTATATAAGACAATAACTTTACATCTACCAATAGAAAGCATAGAAGAGATAAGGGAATGGAGCAAAGAAGAATGAAAAAATTTAAAATATCTTTTGAATTTGAGCCTTACGATGACTGGTCTAAAGCAGATGTGAAAGAAATGGTTGAAAAAGTAATAGACCCTATATATCACTTAGGAGATGCAAGTATTGGAGAAATAAAGGTGGAAGAAATAGAGGTGGAAGAATGAACAAAGAAAATATTAATAGACTATACCAACTAATGTTAGAAGATGATGAAATGCTTATGGGTTCCCAGTGGGAAGAAATGTATTGCAACGAGTATGACACACCAAAAAGCATATTAAACAAATTTCTTGATATATATATATCGACAAATTTCGTAGAAGTAGATGACGATTTAAATACAACACCTTTAGCTAATCAAGAAGAAAAGATTATGGCTCTGATTAAATGTTTAGAAAAGATAATTAATGATTTAAAAAATAGAATACAGAGTGAGGATAATGTTAATGATTGAGGTGGAAGAATGAAGTATAGAAAGAAACCCGTGGTAATTGAAGCAATAAAATACGAAAAAGAACATATAGGTAGAGCGTTAGATTTTTGTAACAAACTTAGGTATAGCCCATTCGATAATGAGTATTATGTCGACACTTTAGAAGGTTTCATGAAAGTGACAGAAGGCGACTTTATTATTAAAGGAGTTAATGGAGAGTTTTATCCTTGCAAGCCAGATATTTTTGAAAAAACATATGAAAATCTTATTGAGGAATGATGTCAAGAAATGAAAAATCTATACATTATATACGACTGGAGAGATAGGGAAGTTCTATACTCATCTTATAACGAAACAAAGGCATACGCTTATATCGGACAGTTGGTTGCAAAAGAAGAATATGATGAGGATATGCACATGATAAAGGTCCAACTAGATGAGGTGGAAGAATGAAATTTGAAGAACGAACTAGAAAAATTATGGCGGAAGTAATGGAAATGCTTGATTGGGAATGTGACTGTTATGAGTGGGGGACAGATGAATATGAGACATTACAAGAAATCATAGCAACCATAGAAGATGTATTGAGGAGTTAAGAAGAGATACAAATATGAAAAACTATTATATCGAAGAACGAGGACAGTATGAAATAAAAATTAATGTTGATGCAGAAAATGAAGAAGAAGCATTAATCAAGTTAAACAATATTTTATATGACGAGCTACCAATGTATATAAGAGTAAGACCGATAAATAGAGAGTTTGAGGAATACAATAAATGACGATAGGAAAGATATATTATCTATCAACAATATTAGATAAATTAAACGTTTTGTTTTTTGTTTTAAGAATAGTATTATTTGTAGCTTGTTGTGTATTTACAGCTTGTTATTTTGATTCAAGTGGAGCTAGTCCTGAAGATGATATTAAATTCTTTAGGAAATCATTAAGGATATCAGGCGTAGCTTTATCAATAGTAAGTATATTATCTATTGTTACACCTAATAAGGAAGATTTTTTGATTATTTCTATGACAAAAGATTACACTACACAACAAGTTTATACGATGACTAAAGATGAAATTAAAGATGGAATAGATTATTTTGTCAATCAAGTAAATAAAGTTAAAAGAGGTTATTAGATGTTTGACGAAGAATTATTTCTACAAATAGCTAAAGAAATGGGAATAGAAGTATCTGAATATAGTGGCAAAGATATGATCGATGTTGCCGAATTAGATGTTATGAAAATTTTTCTTGAACCATTTCATAAAACTATAGAGGGCATGGCGGAGGAATATAGAAACATGACAGAAATTAATAAAAAGCAAGAAATCATTGAAGATTTAATAAAGGTTAAAAATGTAATTAATGACTTACCTAATGAAAGATATAAGAATATTCCTACAAGAATACACTTGTCATTAGAGATGTTGGACGATGTTATAAATGAAATTGAAGATGAATTAGTGGAGAAAGAATAATGAAATACGTAGAAGTACAAGAAATGTTAAATAAGCTAAATGAGAAGTTTTTTATTGAATCTAGTATTGCAATCGATCCAGGAACCATTAACAATGATTTGCCAGAAGTATCTCATTTAGAGATTTGGTTACATGATAAAGACCAAAGAGATGATACTATTGCATATTTAGAAATAAATGATGGCAATGACGAAGATTACAGAATTAGAAGGTACTACTCATATAAACCAGAATTAGAAAAACAGTCTAAAATAGCATTCCTTGAACTACAAAAAAGACTAATTATATTCTTAAACAATAGAATTGAAGAGGAGATTAATAATGGAAATTAAAGAATTAATAAAAAACATTGAAGCCTGGGGCATTGAAAGAGAACTTGATAAAAAGGGAACAGTTGAAGGACAAACTGTAAAAACATCTGAAGAAACAGCAGAACTTATTATTGGAATTTCCAAAAACAAAATTGATGTTATTAAAGATTCAATAGGAGATATTTTTGTGACATTAGTTATAGGAAATATGCTTGATATGAAATTAGATGTTTTTGAAGATTATTATAAAGAAATAGAAAAAAACATAAAAACATACCTGGAAGAAGATAAAAAAGAAGAAATAGATTGCTTGGCCCAAGGTATAACAGATGTAATAAGAAACGGATATTACGAAGATACTTTATATTATGGAATGGCAAACTTAATGGCAATAGCAGATATTTATAATTTAGATTTTATTGAATGTATAGAAAGTGCATATCATGAAATAGCTAATCGTAAAGGCAAGATGATTGGCGGGACTTTTGTAAAGGAAGAAGATCTTGAAAACTGAAGAATTAGTAAAAAAACTTAAAGAATTAGGATATATAGTTGAGGAAAACTCTGAACGGCTCATAGTTAAAGATTCAAGAGGTTGGATTGCAGTAGTTAATAAAACAAAAACAGGGTCAATTAACACCACTTTTGATGGATTCGATAGATTGTCAGAAAAAAGAAAGATTGAATTACTAAATATAATAAACAAATATTGCATAACACCTATTCCAGAAAGAAACTTAATTAAGAAATATATTGTAAGGGCTTATTATGAAGAATGTAAAGAAATCGAAGTAGAAGCATATAATGAGGTAGAAGCTAGAGACAAAGGTGTAAAGATTTTCTATGAAAAATACGAAAATATATTTCCAGAAGATTTTTTCACAGAAGAAATAAAATAATAAACCAAAAAGTGATGATAAATAATTAAATCATAGATATAAAATGCAAAAATAAGGTTTTTTTAATTTTATTTTTCAAAAAAGTTCAAATAAAATCAAATATTCACTATTTTTTGATTTTATATAAAGGATTGCAACATGAATAACAACTGTAAGCATTGTGGATATCGTGAAATAAATTGTCATGCTAATTGCAAAAGCTACAAAGAATTTAAAGAGAAACTTAAAAAGATAAAAAAGAATAGAGAAGAAGGATATATATTTTTCGATTACCTAGTTGATAAAAGATGGAAGGGTCGTTGATGAAAAGAGATTGGATAGGAAACAATAGATCCACATACGCAAACTTAGGAGCATCTAACCATGTAGTAGATGCTAGAGAAATTAATGATTATTATGCAACTCACCCGCAAGCAGTAAAGGACCTATTAAGTGTAGAGAACTTCTCTAAGCAAGTATTAGAGCCATGTTGCGGGGGGGGGTATATCTCAAAAGTATTAGAACAAGCAGGATACAAAGTAACATCAAGAGATTTATTTGACAGAGGTTATGGAGTATCAGGGATTGATTTCCTAAGTACTAAAGAAGTATGGGAAGGCGATATAATAACTAACCCACCATATAGACAAGCTAAAGAGTTTGTAGAGAAAGCACTAGACATTGTGAAGGTAGGAAGCAAGGTTGCAATGATTCTTAAAATTCAATTCTTAGAATCCCAATCCAGGAGAGAATTATTTGAGAAGCACCCACCTAAGTATGTATATGTGTTTTCAAAGAGAACCTACTGTTCAAAAAATGGAGATTTTGAAAATAATAAATCAGCGGCAGTTTGTTACGCTTGGTATATATGGGAAAAAGGATTTAAAGGAGAACCTAGAATAAGATGGATATAAAAAATTTATTATTTAACATGCTTTTAGCAGGTCTAACATCATACATTATTTCAAACTTATTCTTTTATTTTGTAAATAAAGATAGAAAAAATAAATTTACAGTTAAAGAAAAGATGAAAGAAAAGAAAGTTAAAGAAAAGACTGAAGAGGAAGAGCATAAAGAAAGTAAAGAAAAAATATTCAATTACTTTAAAAATGGAGTTCCTTATTCAGAAAAAGAGTACGAAGCATTAAATAAATTCTTAGATGGATTACAACTTATAGGACTAAAATTCTTACGATATAGTGAATATATTGAAGTAACCAAGGAATGTAGTCCTTGGGATATGTACGGATACTTGGATATATCAGGATTTATGAAAAGTGTGTATGTAAGATTTGATAGAGTTAAAGGTTGTTTAAAAATTGATAATAGACACGGTTCAAATGATTATAGATATAGAACGAATTGTGAGAAAATCCAACCATTAATAGATAGATTTAACAAGACCATGGGATATGAGGAAGAGGTGGAAGAGGTGGAAGAAGTGGAAGAAGATAAATGCGTAGATAAAGAAGAACAAATAAAAAATATCCTAGATAAACTTAGCAAAATGGATCCTAAAAAAGAAAAAGGATATTTAGATTTGGAAGAGTTCATAAGAGGTGCATTTGAATTTGGATATAAAGTATCTTTAGGTGCAACGCATAGAACTATTAACTTAAAAAAAACTAATAAAAAAGGTAAGAATATCATTATTATTGTTTGGTATGACCCCGATAGAAAGGAATTGACATTAAGCGGACAATTTCATAGACCATACGAAATAGAAAGCGAAATGCGTGAAGTAAGATGGTTAGTTCAAAAATTTAATAATGAGTTTGCTATTTATAATATTAAACCTAAAGAAGAACCTAATAGTGAAGGTACACAAAAGAAATATCCTAGTCATTATTATATAAATGGTAAGAATACCATAGAGATAATAAAGGATATAGTAAATAAGAATGCTAAAACTATACAAGAAGGAATAGATCTATTCAATGTCCTTAAGTATCTAATAAGATACAGGAACAAAAACAAGGTAGATGACTTACAGAAAGCTAGAAACCACCTAGACTGGTTAATAAAAGAAGTAGAAGAACAAGAACTTAGCACTCTAAATGATTGAGTGCTAAAGATAATCTTTGCGGAGGGTCCAATGCAAGAAAAAGAATTTGTAGTTATTAACGGAGAAAAATTAGACAAGAAACAATTTAATATAGCTATGAGAGAAGAAAAAGAAAGTTTAGGAAGACTGATTCGACTTGCAAGGTACATAGATAGCAAGGAAGAGTTAGAAGAAGAACTTAAAGAACTTAATGGAAGCATAGGCGGTATCGATTATAGTAAAGAGAGGGTACAAACATCAGGTATAGGAAGCTTTGAAAATCTATCCATCAAGCTAATAGATTTAAGACATGAACTGTTTGAAAAGAAAGGCGAATATATCTTTGAAAAGAATAAGCTATTAGAGAAGCTAGTATATGTTAAGACACTTCAAGCTAGGACAATAGAATTAAGATATATCGATAGACTAGAGATAAATGACATAGCAGGTGAAATTAATAGGACAGCATCAAGGACAAGGATCTTATTAAAAGAAGGGGTAATTCAATTAGCAGTTAATAACATGAAAGGTTTTCATTAAAAGAAGGTATAAATTAAAAAATATGCGTTTATATGCAAAAATATGCAAAAATATGCGTTAATATGCGTAAATATGCGAAAGTATCCGTTTATATGCGTAGCAAGTGTGTTATAATATAAGTGTGTAAAAAGGCTTAAAATTCAATAATAATAAAAACATTATCATCAAGTATCCATCTTGGTGATTTTTTTATGTTTGAATAAAAGCCTTGTAAATTTTTGTTTAAGTAAGGGGTGACTTATATGGCAAGGAAATCACAAGAACCAAATTTACAATCAAAGGGTACACCGAGAGTTATCGTCATTAAAAACAACATCAGCGTAAATGATTTTATACCCGATTATAAATTTACCTATGACATAGATAACCTACCTATAGAACCGTTAGAGATGGCAGAAAGTTTTGAAACATTCTTAAGAGATAATGAAGACCTAGTATTAGAGAACTACTCATCAGAAGATGTGACAGCAATACAAGAAGGCTTTAAAAGAGCAGTGGCCATAACGGAACTATTCTTTAAGTCACTATACCTAGATTGACAGATAACAAAAAGACGATAACCAAAAAAGACCTACCACCAAAGGTTCAAGAGATGATGGACCTACCCTATATTGACGATATAATTAAGATGATAAAGTCAGGTAAGACCTTAAGAGAAATAAGAGTACACCTATTACAAAAAGGATTTAAGATATCAGCAGCCTATATAGGGAAATTTAAAGAATATATATCCCAAGAAAATGTAGAGGATAAATATCTATTAGAGTTCCTAGATAAGAATAGGCTAAGTGATAGGGTATTTAGAAGTCCTAAGGATAGGATTACCAAAGAAGATAAACTTAAATCAGATTTAGACTTCATAGATGATGTAATCCAAGAAGGGGCAAAGAGATTTAAAGATGATATGCAGAACGTGGATATCACCTTATACGATGTATTTCAAGCAATAACTTTAAAAGACAAGATAACAGGTGGTGCAAGCTATGGCCTTACTAATTATGGGGTTAAATACTTAGCACAACTCACTGAAGAGAAATACTACAGGATAATCTCGATCTTAATGGAATACATACCAGCAGATAAAAAAGAAGAGGTTATAAACCTAGTAGAAGCTACTGAAGAAGATTTCTATAGTAAGACTGAATACTATGAAGAGTATCTACAAGCTAGAGGGTATTCTAGAGAGCAGATAATAAGGAAGTTGAGAAATAGTGATGGAAAACATAATTAATCCTACAATCAATAAAATTGAACAAGATAATAAAGATGTTTTGAAAGAAACTATGGATCTACTAGTTAAGAAATTTAACCTTGAACTTAAGAAAGGTAACATTGCTATTAAATCAGTTAATGACTTTACAAGGTTAGCTACACTAATGCTACAAATGCAAGGTGAAATAACACCTATTGCAGAAAACTTTATAATGCCTAACCTAAGTAAGACAGACGGAGAAATGATGGAAGACCTATATGAGAACCTAGTAAAGACATTAAACGATACCCACGACCTTGAAAACAGAGGTTAACTATGAAGTATTTAGAAATCATAGAAGAACTTAAGAAGTATCCCGAAAGTCAAATAGACTATACCCAGTATTCAGAAACAGTAGATGGTATTAAGTATCCAATACTAGAGCTAAGAGACCTAGAGGTTAAAAGATATATAGAACCTATGGAATTCTTAAAGCCAGAAGATGTGATGAAATACTATGGAGAATATAACAAGGGCCTAGTGTATTCAAATAACATAAGACTAGTTTTGAAAAGTCCAGATGCAGGAACTTTTGATGTTGACTTTGTGGTCCTAGATATAAATGAAATATCTTATGAGAATGGACTTGAGGAATTAAAAGTAAAACCACTTAATAGGAGTGAAGAATTCAAGATAAAAAGTTGGATATAGGGGCATGAGGTTATGGAACAAGATAACAAAGAAAAACTTCTAAACTTAATGACAAATAAATATCCAGCCTTATGGGCCATGAAACATAAGACGATTAAGGGTAAGCCTTTAACCTTTGTATCATCACATAATCCCTTTGCTAATAGACCATGGCAACAGGAACTATTAAACGATACCCACCCTAACAAGGTTATACAAAAATCAAGACAGTTAGGACTATCAGAAATGGCAGTTACTGAAGCCTTATGGTTTGCAGATGTACACGACAATGTAAATATAATGTACACCTTCCCAACTAAGCAACAGATGGAAGACTTTTCTAAAACAAGAATAGATCCAGTCCTAATGGCAAGTCCTTATCTACAAAGCAAGTTAAACAAAAAGCTTAACAATGTATCAACCAAAGCAATAGGAACATCAAACTTATTTATGAGGACTTCAGGAGATGGAAGCCAGGGCGAAGGTGCCGATATAGATATGTATTGTGCCGATGAGTACGACAGAATGAAAGACGGAGTAGAACTTGCCTTTGCTGAATCCTTAACCTCTAGTAAGTATGGACTAATGCGAAGGTGGTCAACACCAACTGTACCTGGTAGAGGTATCAATGCCTTATTTTTAAAGTCAGACCAAAAAACCTACTTGCATAAATGCGAACATTGTAACACATGGCAAGAAATAACTATGGATTCCATCTTCCAAATAAAAAAAGATGGAGTAAACAAGCTTACAGGGGAAATAGAAAAAGGAACCTTTGAATTCCTATGTAAGAAATGTAAAAGACCACTTAACAGATGGAAGCCTGGAGAGTGGGTAGCCAAAAATAAAAATGTAAAAGACCTAAGAGGGTATTTTATATCACAACTAAATGCAACGCATATAAGTGCAGACAAGATAAAAAAAAGAGAATACCAATATACAAGTAAGCAACTATTTAACAACTATGTAGTGGGAATGCCTTATGCAAATACTTCTTTATTAGTAAGTGAAGAAGATGTGAAGAACATGATAACATTAGAAAATGAGGAATTCTCACGTAGAGATAACTATATAGGATATGTAGCAGGAATCGACTGGGGCGAACCATCATGGGTAGTAGTCCTTGGACTAACAAGAAACTACAGAATTCAAGTAGTATCACTTAAAGCATTTTTTAGAAGTGAAACACAACCTCTATATGATGTTAAGTGTATGATATCCCACCTAAAGCCTTTTAATCCAAATCTAATAATAGCCGATGCAGGATATGGGGCAGATAAGAACACAGAATTATTAAGGTCATTCCCTTATGCAACTTATACATGTACTTGGAAGACACTCATAAATCCTCACAGTCCAATTCACTTTACAGATAGATGGAATGAATCTACTAGAATGGTAACAGTAGATAAGACCTCTAAGATGCAAAGAACCCTACAGTCAGTGAAAATGGGTTTTATAGGATTCTATACTTGGAATGATGAGATGACACAGACAATAGCAAAGCATCTTAAAAATGTTAGAATCCTAGACAATGAAAAAGATGGAATAGTTTATCAATCAGCAACTAGAGTAGGCCCAGACCACTTGGCTTGTTGTTTATCCTATGGACTTATAGGAATTGATAGACTAACACAATATGGCACAAATATATCACAAGGATACAAGATGGAATTTATAAACCCTTAGAGGTGGATTTTATGATAAAGATTAAAGTTAAAAGAAATAGCGACCTAGAAGTAGAAGAGGTTCTAGAAAAAGCACTTAGAAACATTAAAGAAAAAGAAAAGACACCTATAAGGGATCCATACATTAAGAAACTAATAAAAGAAGCGGGGGACATTTACGATATAGTAACAGCTCAAATGATAGAAGACATATTAGATGTGATGTACAAATAACATGAGGAAGTAGTTTAACAAGTAAAACATTTCTTAAAGCTCCCAAATTTAACCATAATATAACTCCCAAATTAAATCATATATGATACCAAAAAATTGAATCGTGAAATTACACCTCCTTTCTTGCGATATGAATCGAAAAATAAAAGCATACAACGACATATAAAGAAAAGATAAAGGTGCAAGACCTTTCTTCCTCACATCAGCCAGAGAGACCCTAATAGCTGCAAGGGGTCTCTTACATATTTTAAAAGAGTGATAACATGACACCAAATAAAAAAATTCAAATAATAAATAAGATTTTCAATAAGTACTATGGAATACTAAGACTTATACCAAAGGGCGGTAAAATCGATAAGAGAATGGCCCAAAAACTTAATATTAATGAAGATATGGTCCCTATATTAAATAGGGCCATTTTTTATGGTGAAATGAGGGCAAACAACAAGAGAATATCAATTAAAGATATTGAAAAAGCCTTTAATGACACTCAAAGAAGATTAAGTCCTAAACTTAACCTACTTGTAGAAGAATCATCACAAAACTTTGAGAACACACTCACAAAAAACAATACTGAAGTATATAGAAGAGTAGTGGAAGAGTTAAAGAAAGAATTTAAAGTCCTAGACACGGTATTTGAAGATGAGAAGATACCAAGAAGAGAAATGGCCAGTATCTTAAGAAAGATTACTAAGGACAACAAACAAGACTTTGAAATGGTAGTTAGGACTGAACTTCAAAACAATAAAGAAGAAGGCTTTATTGATGCAATATTAAAAGGTAAATCGATTTATTCAAAAGATAAAGAAAAGACAAGGATATATAGAAGACCTAATCCAGATGCTTGTAAACATTGTAAAAAGTTATATACCACAGATGGAGTAACACCAAGAATATTTACAGTGGAAGAGATACTAAAAAACGGAAGCAATGTAGGAAGAAAAGCAAGTGAATGGCAACCAGTAATGGGGGCAACTCACCCTCATTGTCAGTGCGTATGGCAAGTAATGCCAGATGGATATACCTTTGATAAAGGGAACCTAGTAAAAGGTGATTAGATGGCAAAATTCGATAGTAAAAACATAAAAATAAGAGGTAATAGCTTAAATGCTAATAGATGGCTTGAAGCTATGCCTAAAAGAGAAGTAGATAATTCAGATTATACCTTTGTTGGTATAGGTGGATATAAGGAAAAAGGTCAATCATTAAACTTTGAAACCTTAAAAGAAGTAGCTAAAAAAGTTGCTCCAATAAGTGCAATAGTAAATACAAGAATAGACCAATTAGGGTCCTTTACCAAACAAGCTAGATTTGATGAAGATGGTAGAGGATTTAAAGTTAGACCTAAAGACCTTGATGCAACTATTACCGATAAGATGCAAGAGGATATTCTATTTTTAGAGGACTTTATTCTTAATTGTGGAAGTACTGATGATGCTTTAAGAGAAAACTTTGATACTTTTCTAAGAAAGATAATGCGAGATTCCCTCATACTAGACCAAATAAACTTTGAGATAGTAAGAGGTATGAACAACAAGCCTTTAGCCTTTTATGCAGTAGATGCAAGCACTATAAGGGTAGCTAGAGAAGATGACAAAGAAGATTTTGCCTATGCTCAAATAATAGATGGTAGGGTAGTGGCAGAATTTGAAAAAGACGAGTTAGTACTTGCAGTAAGAAACCCTAGAACAGATATAAATACCTATCCTTATGGATTTAGTGAAATAGAATCCATATTAAAGCAACTTAGTTCATACCTAGAAGCTGAAGACTATAACATGAGGTTCTTCAAACAAGGCGGCATGACTAAGGGTATTTTAAACATTAAAAGCGATCCTAACGGAGTAGGAAGCCAATCCACCCTAGAAGACTTTAAAAGACAATGGAGAACGCAAGTAACAGGTCAAAATGGAGCTTGGAAGATTCCAGTCTTACAATTGCCAGGAGATGTTGAATTTATAAACGTTGCTCAAAGTGGTGGAGAAATGGTCTTTGAAAAGTGGGTAAACTACTTAATCAATATTTCATGTGCAGTATATAGAATAGATCCAGCAGAAATTAACTTTCCAAATAACGGTGGAGTTGGTGGAAATGGTGGTGGAATATTTGAGGGAAGTAATCAAGCTAAATATCAAAACTCTAGAGATAAGGGACTATATCCACTATTACAATTCATAGAAAACATTATAAATAAATACATTGTAAGCCAATTTAATAACGACTATGTATTTAAGTTTGTAGGTCTTAATGAGAAATCCGAAGAAGAAAGACTACAAATAGATAAAGATAGAGTAGCAACTTATATAACAGTAAACGAGTTGAGAAAAGAACAAGGTCTTAAACCACTAGAAGCAGGGGACATTATACTAAACCCTTACTACTTACAAGCAATGCAAGCAGGGGGCGGTGGTGGTCCTGAATTTGACTTTGAAGATGATAATGATAGCTATGATGACGAAGATATTCAAGATGAAGATTCTAATGAAGATGATGTTATAAACACAGAAGATGAAACACTTGATAATGAAGAAGATGTAGCGAAGTCAGAAGATATCATAATTATTGAAGAAATTTCAAATAAAATATAGAATGATTAAAAGGAGTAGAGTATGAAGTTTAAAGTAACCAGGAGTGAACCACTTGAAAAAGCTATGAATAAAGCTAATCTGGTACTTGTAGAAGTGCCAGTTAACACCAAAAAAGGTCAACACAGATCACACAGATGGAAAAGAGCGATAGATGCACTAGACCAATTATTCGAAGACTTGGGTAAAAAGGCAAATTCTGAAGATATAGCTTTTATTGATAAAAACACCAATAAAAAGGTCAATAAAGATGAACTTATAAAAGACTACAAGAAGAGAGGTAAAAAAGAGAATAAAACACTTCAAACTTTTGTAGCTGAAAACTATAAAGTATCAACTAAAGAAAATGGTAAAGAAGAAGAGTTAACAGTAAATAATAAAAACACTGATAACAATAAATCTAATGCAACTGAAGACATAAAAGAAACCGAAGCACCAAAAGAAAAAATAGTAACTATGGCTGCAAGAAATAAATATAAACAAGAAAAATTCTATGGTACTTTTAAATGTGGTCATGAAGGTGAAGTATATACTGGTGGGTATTCTGATGAGTATAGGCAACAAGCAGCTGACGATAAATTCCATCATGAACTTTGTCCTCATTGCGAACAAAAAAGGATTGAAGAGGAAAGAGAAAAAGAGAGAGAAGAAGCAAGAAAAGTAGCTGGTGAATTAAATTTGCCTGAACTTGAAGGTTCAGAAAAACAAATTAACTGGGCCTTAAGTATTAGAAATAAAGTTGTAGAAGATTTAAAACCATCAATAGACTATGCAGAAAAAATTATTGAAAATGAACCATCAAATAAAATAGCAAAAGCCTATGTAAAGATGGGAAAAGATTTTTTAAACATTACAGATAGTGCTAAATGGATTGATTATAGAGATCTTGATTTTAAAGTTGTAATGGTAAATATCATAAGTGGTTACGACTGGAGAGATATTTCATGGTATGGTACATTCCTATCAGATGATAGAAGACTTGATAAGGACTTCTTATTTGACTATAAATCACTACCTAAGTTTGAAAATGTAGAAGCAGAAAGAAATAAAGATTACTTATGCGATTACATAAACGATGGTATCAAGAATTATCTGCAAATGACATTAAATAAAGAAGAAACTCATTCAAGTGAAATGGAAAAATGGATAAATGAATATCAAAGTATAGCAGAAAACACTGACGATGAACTTTTTTATGAATCTTTAGAAAGCAATGATTTCTATATATTAGGTGCAACGAAAAAATATAGAGGAAAACTTCTTGGGGGTCTTGACCATCAAGAGAACCTTATGGCATATAAAAGAAGAAATAAACTTATAAGAGATTTCTTAAAGGAAAAAAAGAAAGGTAATTTGACAGGCTTAGAAGTAGAGATGTTAGATAACTTCCTGAAAAATTGTGTAACAATTTCTGGGTATAGTGAAAGTTATACTGAAGGTACTGTTAAAGAGTTCGCCCAAAAATTAACTAGAACATATAAAAAAATTACCGATAAAAAAAGAATAGATAAATTAGCAGCAAAAGGTGGACTAAAGAGATTAGGAACAAAGAGAATCGAATCTAAGGGAGAATACAAAAAGACTTCTAACTTTGAAGATTTAAGAACTAATCTTGAAAAGCTTAAAGGACTTCATACAGATACAGTTGCAAGGGCGGCTATGGATATGGCAGGTATTGATGCACCTTTATATGTTAGAAGAAATGATAGTAGTATAAAACTATCCCCAACTTCTTCATGTGCTGGTTATTGTCAATATGATTACTACGGAAATGTTAAAGAGATAGCAGTTTCTGATTTTACAAGCGATAGAGCTCACTCATATAAGACAACAATTCACGAAGTGATGCACGGACTACTTGCACAAACTACCTCAAATAATGGCGTTTCATTAGCTTCAAAAATGCAGAAAAACTTTAATGAAGGTATTGTTGAAATGATAGGTACAGCTTCTATGAAGAAAGCTTATGGTAAAGAGTATAGATCCCAAGATAGAAGAACTTACGTAGATTATGTGGTTGATACTTGCCTAAGATTAAAGGGAATGAACCAATTCAAAGGAAAAACCTTTAGTCAAATAGCTGATACCCTAGGTAATGTTGCTTTTAATAGAGACTGGGATAATTTATCAAGGATTAACGACTACTTAGAACAATCCTATAGGGATAACCCTGATATGTGTAGCCTAAACGAAGGTTATAATGATATAGATAAAATGGAAAAGTCAGCTAAAAAGAGATTTGCTGATGAACACAATGGAGATATGACTAACTTTGAAAAAACACAGATAGCAATGTTAGTAGATAGACTTAAAAACACAGATTTCACACTAGAACAAGCACTTGAGAGTGGCCAATATAGAGAATTGGCAGCAGTCTTAATATATAACATGCTTGAAGATGAAGATGATGAGTTATTAGGACTATTATAAGGAGTAAAACATGGAAAACTTATATATATTAATTGAAAATGCTCTAAAAGAATTAAAGGATCCCAGCAAAGAACAAGAAGTTAGTTTAATTCTTGAAGGCTTAAGGTCAGATGTAATCATTGACGATATGACACCTGATGTACAAGTTATAACTGAACTTAGAAACATTGGAGAAGATGATATTGTTGATAAAGTTCTTCTCCCATTCTTTGCAGTTAATCAAATGGTAGAAGACGAGGAAGAAGAATAAATTATAAAAATTCAATAACCAGTTTTAAGGCAAGTGTAAAAGCTTGCCTTTTTTATTGCAAATTTCTTATGAAAGGGGGATAGAAGATGAAGTTCACTATACCTATGCAAATAAAAAAGTCTCAATCAAACAGTGATGAGATGAGGATATGCGGTCTTGCAAGTACACCAGATATAGACAGGCAGAATCAAAGTATTCTTCAAAGAGGGTTGGATATTTCAGAATTTTTAAATTATGGATTCTTTAACTTAGACCATGATAATTCTATTATCTTAGGATACCCCGACAAGGACAAGACAAGAATTACTGATGATGGCTTGTATGTTGAAGGTACATTGCTTGATACACCACAGGCTAGAAATATTTGGGAAAGTGCAGTAGCACTTGAAAAGTCAAATACTAGTAGAAGACTTGGATTTTCAGTAGAGGGAAAGATTTTAAAGAAAGATAAGAATAACAATATCTTAAAGGCTCAAATTTATAACGTAGCCATTACCCCTAATCCTGTTAATCCAAAGGCAACATGGACCGCCCTTTATAAATCTATGAGTAAGGCATTAAGTACTGAAAATGGTGCTCCTCTTATGAGAGAAAGCTTAGAAAATGCTCATAGGTGCTTAACAAAGGCAATAGAGGGTGACACAGAATTAGAAGACATAATAAATAGCCTAATAAACAAGTTAAATCATTCTGATAGCAAAGATGATATAAAAATTTACTTATCTCTATTTAAGGGATTGAGTGCAGAACAGGCCGAAAAAGCGGCCAATATTTTAGAAGAAAAAGTGAGGGATAACATTGAAGAAGAAGTTTAAAGATCTTAATCAAGCCTTTGACGAACTTATTAAATCAAGTTACTTAGAAGACTTAGATGAAGATGAAAAGGAAGAAGAAGTTCCTGAAGAAGTAAAAGACGATACTGAAGACCTAAAGGAATCAGAAGACCTTGAAACAGAAGAAGAAGCATCTGAAGAACCAGTAGAAGAAACTGAAGAAGTTGCTGAAGAAACTACTGAAGAACCTGAAGAGGAAGAAGTAGAAGATGTTGAAGATGATACTGATTACATGGAAATGGACGAAGTAGTCGAAGAAGTAACAAATAGAATCATGGATAACATTAAAGAGTATATAAATGAACAACTTGATAACAGGGAAGAAGAAGACACTGATGAAGATGTTGAAGACTTAACTGGAGTAGTTGAAAAATCTTTAAATGTTATGAAGTCTCTATTTGAAAGAGTTGAAAGCCTTGAAAATAACAAGGAAGAAGAAACTGAAGATGTTTATAAAAGCTTAAATGAAAAAGTTGATAACCTTGACAAGCTAGTTAAATCTAGAAGATCAGTAGCTAACAAGAAAGACATTGAAGTTGTAGAAAGATTTGAAAAATCAAATAAATTAGAAGACCTTACAAAGTCACAAGCGGCAGAAATCTTATCTAAAGCATACCAAGCAGGAAATAGAAATATTAGCCTTGCAGATATCACTAATGCCGAACTAGGAAAGCATATCTCTACAGGAGCACTAGAAGCTCTAAAAAACTCATTAAATGACTAATCAGGAGGAATGAAATGAACAATAACAAATACGATAAAGTAACAAGACAAGAAGGACTAGACCTATTTAAGGCTCTATCTACTGGTAATTATGCACAAGCTGGAGTTCCAACAGAAAGAACTGGCGGCAGTGTATTAATTCCTGAATCACTAGAAACAACAACAAGAAACATTACATTTACTGAAGATAACCTAAAACTTTGGAAACAAATTCCTAAGCTAAATGCTAATTCAACAGTAGAACAATATAACGTAGTTAGAGATTACGGAGTTGGCTCTACAGCATTTGCTAGAGAATCTTCAGCAGGTAGAGATACAAGTTCAGTACTATCTAGAGAACTTGCTAAGGTTAAATTCCTTACAACTACTAGATCAGTAACTCAAGTATTAAATACAGTTGCACAAATTGAAAATGCTGAAGCATTTGAAATCAACAACGGTATTAAATATATCTTAGGACAAGCTGAACAAAACCTATTCTATGGTGATTCAACACTTGCACCTAAGGGAGAAGAAGGACTTGAATGGGACGGTCTATTAAAGCAAACAGACAAGGCAAACCACATTGACCTTAAGGGTAAAGCACTTGATGACAAAATCCTTAATAGAGCAGGGGAAATTATCCTAAATAACTATGGAACACCTTCAAAGGCTTATATGCCAATTGGAGCAGCTGCTTTATTCTCTGAAAACTTCTACCCAGACCAAAGAGCATTAATGAACGTAGCACCTGGAACTATCACAGCAGGCACTGTAGTAACTCAATTTAACTCTATCGGTGGAACTGTAGATGTAGAACCAGATGTATTTATGAGAAGAGGAACAACACCACTTGACCTAAATAAACCAGCTATTGGAGATGCACCAACACCACCAGAAGTTACAGCAGCAGATGATACTAAGGTAGCAACATTCGAAGAAGGCACTTACAAATACGCAGTTGTAGCAGTAAATGAACTTGGTGAAACAGCACCTATTAAGGTTAAAGCAGATGTAGCAAAGGCTGGAGAAACAGCAAAGAAAGCAGTTAAACTTACTATTAAGAACAATGCTTCTCAAACAGTAGCACCAGAATTCTTTATCATCTATAGAACTAGAGAAAACTCTGATGTTTACTATGAAATTGCCAGAATTGGAGTAGAAACACAAGAAGCTGGTGGAGAAACTGTTTTTGTTGATGATAATTCTAGAATCCCTGGAACAGGTCATGTAATCATTGGTGACTTTAGAACTGATGAAACAGTAGCATTCAAACAACTTACTGATGTATTTAAGATTGATTACGCTATGGTATCACCAGTTAAGAGATTTGGTATCTTCCTATATGGTACACCTATTGTTTACGCACCAAAGAAATTCGTTGTACTTCACAACGTAGACGTTAAAAGAGGTTAATTGAATAAGGGGGTAATCTCTTATGAAACTTAAGAGCTTAAAGTATAAAAACTCTGAAATTGTATTTGGGGACAAATTAATTTCCTTTGATGACAATGGAATCTCAATAGACTTAGATGATGGGATAGCAAAAAAACTTGCTATCCTTGATTTTTTTGAACTAGTTGAAGAAGAAAAGGCAAAAAAGGAAGTTAAAGAAGAACCTAAAGAAGAAGTTAAAGAAACTGAAACAAAGAAGAGAGCAACAAATAAAAAGACCACTAAATAAGGTGGTGGAATATGAGAAAGTTATGCGAAGTAAATAAATGTGAAAATCCTTCTGATCCATCTACTGAAAAGGCACCCGATTTAAAGTTTGCATTGCCAGAAGACCCAGAAGCAGAAAAGGACATTAAACTTCAAGGACTTAAAACCAATGAACTCTTAGATATGTGTTTTCAAGGTATAGACCTTAAAACCTATTCAGGTGATGCCTTTACTAGGTCATTCTTGGTAGGAGCAATTAATTCAGCTATATCAACAGCAGAAATGACCTTTGATATTAGTCTAGGAATTAAGGACATAGAAGATGAATACCATGATGTAGAATTAGGGTATTTTTCCTCTTATTCCTATACACCATTAAATGTAAGACCAGTAAGAGAAGTAACTAAGGTAGAGTACATGTTTGGTAATAGGCAACTAATGAAAATACCTAAGGATTGGGTTCAAATACATTCAAACGCTATAACAATATTTCCAACTTCAGGAATAATGAGTATGCAAATGAATAATGCAGGCTTTATTTTGCCTTATATGGCACATTCTAACTATTTACCTAATGGTATAAGAGTTAGCTATAAAGCAGGCATAAAGAAAGAGGATATACCTTATAACCTTATAGAGTACATCTTCAAGACAGCCGCTAACTCGATCTTTGAAGTATGGGGTGACCAAATAATTGGTGCAGGTATAGCAAGTTCATCTATAAGTTTAGATGGAGTTAGTGAAAGTATTGGAACAACTCAATCAGCTATGTATGGTGGAGCCAGTGCTAGAATACTTGAATACAGAAAAGACCTTGATGCACTAACAATAGCATTAAGAAGATACTTCTCTAGATGGAATATGGCAGTACTGTAGGTGATTAGATGGCAACATTTACAATTGAGAAATTTAAAGACCTAGTCAAAAGACTAGGTTATACAATTTACTATCAACAAGCTATTAAATGTGAGTGTTACAACAATGAACAACCAAGACCAACTTGTAAACTTTGCCATGGAAGTGGTTATAGGTACTTGCCAGCAAAGGAAATAAGAGGTTTAGCAACTTCACTTCAAGGATCCAATGAATTAAATATTCAAGGACTTAGAGAACCAGGCACAGCCTATTTAACACCAGATATAGAACTAGTCATGGGTTATAGAGATAGGGTTGTATTTCCTGATATAGAAGCTAAGTATTCACAAACCGTGGATATGCTAGAAAACACAACAACAAGCTTCTATAGGGAGATAAAGAGGGTCTTATTTATTATACAAGGTGACAATGTTTATGAAGAAGATATCGACTTTGTGATATCTAAAGATAAATTCCATCTTCTATGGATAAGTGACACTCATAAGCCAGAAAAAGGTTCTAAATTAAGTGTTTTATACATGACAAGTCCATCATACCTAGTAATGGATCTAGTACACGAATTAAGGTCTACTAAAATTGATAAAGATACCATTGTTCCATACACAGCCAAGCTTCCTAATCAATATCTAATAAAAAGAGAGGATTTTATTTACAACAATACAGTAAATGAAAGAATACCTAAGATTTTAGATATGGAAAAGGAAAAGGAACTTAAGAAACGAGAAGCAGAAAAGGACATGTGTAGATTTGAAGAATAGTAACCTTGATATGGAAGTATCAAATGCAATTAGGACCGCCTTAATCGTTGCTAGAAGCACTTGGATTGAAGAAGCACAGAATAACCTTAAATCAACTAGAGAAGAGTATATAGCAGGTATTTCGGACGTTTATTTAGAAGACATAAACAGTGGTTACATTGAACTTAGGGGCAAATTACCCGTGATGATAGAAGAAGGATTTGCAAGTTTTGACATGAAAGAGGGATTTTCTAAGTCAGCAAAGAAAATCAAAGGTAAAAGTGGAAGATGGTATTTAACCATACCCTTTAGGCACTATACATCAGGGGTTAAGAATGTAATGCCACGAAAGATTTTAAATGTAGCTAAGAAGTTAAAAAGTGGTGGAATCTTACGTGATGCAGTGGTAAGAGACTTAGGTTATTACCCAGAAACATCATTTACAGGTTATCAACACAAAAACTCTAAGTATGACGGACTAAGAAGAGTTGTCAAACAATATGAGAACTCAAAAAGAGGTACTTATATGACCTTTAGAAGAGTTGGTAGCAAGTCAGACCCTAGAGCCTTTATCCACCCAGGATATAAAGGACTTAATGCAATAGAAGAAGTAAGTAGAAAGGCAGAAAAAGCCTTTTATGATGCTATAGGTGATTGAATGATACCAGTACTAGACTTATTAATAAAAGACCTAATGAAAGAGGGAATAGAGCACCTACGACAGAATATAGATAAAGTAGACAGATACTTTTCACATCTTCCCGAGAAAAACATGGAAGATATTAAATTTATCCTAGAAAATATCAATATTCCCGTCTTAAGTGGATTTCCTAGAGAAGAAAATAAAATACCTTGCCTAGTTGTTATGGTAGCTGGAGAAGATGAAGTCCCCTATGGATTAGGAGATGGAATTGACGAAAGATACCTTGAACAAGGACTAGGTGATGATAACTATTTAAACTGGTCACCTGATGGTTCGAAGTATATTCAAGAAAATATACAGATGAACGCTCAAATAAGAATTGAGGTTTGGTCAGATAACGCAGTTATAACGAGCCTTTTATATGCAATAACTAAATACTGTTTTTTAAGAGCAAAGACAAGACTTGTACAGCAAGGAATCTTAACACCTACCTTAGGTGGTGGAGACCTAGAGCCTGTACCTGAATACTTGTCTTTTTTTATTTACAGAAAAGCACTAACTATCAACCTGGAATACACAGCTAGTTACCATGTGGAAGATTACGTTATAGGCAAAGAAGATGACCAATTCGAATTAGGAACAACTATAGATGATATAGATTTTGAATCCTTTGGATACTACAAGGAGAAAGAAAATGGCAGAAAAAAAGAATGATAAAGAAACTACTAAACAAGAAGTAGTTAAGCCTGAAAAGTCTAAGAGACTTATTCCTTTTGATGAATTCTTCAAGACTTATCCATTAAGAGCTGAACATAGAGCAAGGCTAAAGATGGAACTTGATGGAGATTTATATAAATCAAGAGAAGAATGGCTTAAGTTAGCAAAACAATTTGATTAAACGAGGAGGAAAAAATGGCTTATAGAAAAGGTTATAAGTTCCATGGTAACCACCAATCAATCCCAGATGTTTATTCTCATGTAACTTCTTACATGAGGGCAAATAAGGAAAATGGAGCACAAGCAATAGCAATTATTGGAGATGCTAAGGGTGGAGAACCTGGAAAAATCTTATTTTTAAGAGACCCAGAAGATGCGAAAGAAATTCTAAAGGGTGGAGATCTATTAGAAGCTTGTTTAAGAGCATACGACCCAGTAACTAATACTAAGACTGGAGTTGAACTTGGTGGAGCTGACACTATTTTAGCTATTAGAGCAAATAACGCAACACAAGCAAGCACAGAAATTTTCCAATCCAAAGAAGAAGAAGCAAAGGTTGGAGAAGTTGTTAGCACTACACACGCTAATACTTCAGGAAAACTAACTGTAGCTGGTAAATTCACAGGAAAAGAAAATAAAACTTTTAAGGTTGTAATCACAAGCGAAGGACTAAATGACCTTGAAAAATGTACTTACAACTACAAATTAGTAACTGATGAAAAATACACATCACCAGATGACTTAAAACTTAATGATACACAAAACGCTACAAGTAAAGACCTTGGAGATGGAATCAAAATCACATTTGGACCTGGTAAGTACAACAAGGGTGATACATTCCTAATTCCTTGTACTGCATCAGTAACTGTAAGTGAATTTGTTTACACAATCACTTCTAAGGACTATGGGGAAGAAACAAACCTTATTTCTCATAAATTAGAAGATGGTACTGCTGAAGGTACTAAGAGACTTGTTGTTTACGATGGAAAAGAAGATGAATACGAAGTATTTGACAACCTAGGCGGTTGCTTCTCTATCAAGTATAAGGGCACTGAACCTTATGCAGCACTTACTATTACTGCTAACGGTAAGGGAGATTCAATTAAGTTACAAACATTTAAGGGACAAGATAAGGAAAATGCAATCCTTGATATTGACCTAGACCTAGACCCTACAAGATTTAAGTCTATCAAGTCCTTAAGTGAACACATCAAGACTTATGAAAATTACGAGACTGAAATGGTAAGTTCTGCTAATTCTGAACTTACAGTTAATGACCTAGACTTCTATGACAAGGTAGAAATCAAGGAAGAAAAACCTATTACAGCAGTTTTAAGAGATCTTACAAAGACTTTAAGATTCCAATCTAACTATGTAGAAGCTGAAATTGTAAATAAGGAAGTATCTAACTACAAGAACTATCCATTCACACCTTTAAATGGTGGTAATGAAGGCTCAAGTGCAAGTTCATACGTTAAATTCCTAGATAAGATTTCAAACTATGATGTTGACTATGTAGTACCACTTACAGTTGATATGTCAATCATTGCTGAAGTTAAAGAACACTGCTTATTAATGAGTTCAGCAAAGGGCAAAGAACGTAGAATGGTTTGCGGCCTTGGAACTGGTATAACAGCAGGTGGAGCAATCCAAAACGCTAAAAAGCTAAGACACCAAAGAGTTCAATATATTGGTCAAGGTATGTACGACTATGACGAAAACGGAAATATTAAGTTATTCCCTGCTTATATCATAGCTGCACAACACGCAGGTAGAGCGGCATTCCTTAAGGCTGAAAGTGCTACTGCTGATACTTATAGAGGTATTAGACCAGAATTTGAATATTCAGATAAAGAAACAAGAAATCTAATTGATAACGGAGTAATGTTCTTCCAACAAATTCAATCAGATTACGACAATGAAAACTTCTACCCTAAACTTGTTTGGGACTATACAACATTTACAGATTATGATGATCCACTACTTGTTGAAAGGTCTACAGGTGCTATTGCTGACATCTTCTCTAAGAGAGTTAGAAAAGAAATTGGCAAGATGCTTACAGGTAAACTTACACCATTTGGAGTACTTGAAAGTGCTAGAAACAAAGTAATTTCATTACTACAAGCAGGTATTAAAGAAGGAATTATTGTTGCCTACAAAGATGTAACAGTTCAAAAGATTAGAGATAGAGTTAATATCCGTTATGGTATCGCTCCAACTCTTGTTACTAACTTTACTTTTGTAGACCAAGATTTTTATGTTGAAGACATAAAGCTATAAGGGGTGAATAATAATGGCAAGTATACATGAACAAACAACCTTATCAGGTAATCTCATTTTGATTAAAGTAGACGGACATACAATTGGTAGGGCACAATCACTTGACCCTAGAATCTCTTATGGAACTGAAGGCGTATATGAATTAGGTTCAATAATGCCACAAGAACACGTTCAATTAAGATATGAAGGTTCATTTACCCTATCAAGATTTCTATTAAGAAAAGACAGCTTAGTAGAAGCTGGAATGGTAGGTCTAGGAGAAGATATTCTTCAAATAGGTATCATTGACATAGAAATTCAAAACAAGGTAGATAATAAAACATTAAGAGTGTATAGGGGTTGCACATTTACTGACTACACAGAAAACCACAGAGCCAACGCTATTAGTGGTGAAGATGCGACTGTTCAATTCCTATCATCAGATACAGGAAAATAAAGAAGAGTGCTTAAATGCACTCTTTTTTTAATACTTAATAAAGGAGTTAATAATGCAAGAATTCATTGATATTAAAAAAAGACACCATAAATTTCATATAAAGACTAAGGTATTTGGAAAAGAAGTTGAGGGAGATTTCATTTGTAAATTTCCAAGTGTACTAGATTCTTTAGATATCCAAGTCCAAGCTAGTAAATATGTAAAGGGAGTAGACACAGCAGATTTATTTGAAACTACTCTAATTCAAGCTTTAGAACTTGCAACAATTGATGTCTTATTAATTAAAAAGCCTGAATGGTATGACCCTTCAGAAATCGATGATTATGAGGTTATTTCACAGGTTCATAAAGAAATACAGGATTATACACATACCTTTCGAGAACAACTGCACCAAGGAAATGATTCAGGAAGTAGCACTGAATCCACTGATACAGAGGTTATGGAAGGCAAGTAAGATTTATGGGGTTCCTATATATGACCCTAAAGTAGTGAATTTAAACGCTTATGATTTATCACTCATTGAGTGGTTAATACGCTTTGATAATCCTGAAAACGTAGAAAAATATAAGAATGTAATTGTAGATGAAGACTTTGACGATTACTATAACAATCCTGATGAATGGGAAGAAGTGATGACTGATGAGTAATAAAAACATAAGATTAAACATAACAGCTGATACTTCTAAGGCGAAGAAACAGATTGAGGACCTTAAAAGAGACTTTGGTAATGGCAAATTAGAGTTTGGAAAAACTGGAGAAAAATATAAAGATTCCCAAGATTTTTCTAGTGGACTTAATGAATTAAGTGGAGTTTTAACTGAATTTAATACCAATGTTAAAGATTTAAGTGCTACCCTAAGAGAATTTGTTAAACAAAACACCTCTAACAGAAAAGATGGAACAAGCACATCTTCTATAGGTGGTAGAGACCTAAGAGAAAGACAAAAACTATCAAGGGAACAAGAAAGACTTAATAAAAGAGAACTTAAAGATAAAGAAAGGCTACTAAGAGAGCAACAAAAACTTAGGAGCAAAGATTCTCAAGAACAATCAAGGCAGTTAGCACAAAGAGCCAAGGAAGAAGCTAAAAAGAAACAAGACCAACAAAAAGCCTTAAATGAATATGGCGATAAGGTCACAAAGACTGCTAGTTTAATCTTTGCAAGTATGAATTTAAAATCCTATGGATCTAATGCCATGGCCACAGCTCAAAGTAACAATGTTACTTCAATGGGAACCTATGGAAGATTAGGAGTTTATGGAAAAGACTTTGCAAAGGGAACAAAAGATGCCTATAAGATAGGTGCAGGTCTTGGATATAACGCAACTGATACTATAGGTTTACAGGACCAATTACTAAGAAATACAGGCTTTTCTACTAAAGATAAACTTGATACTGATACAGTAGCACTTCAGAGGTTCTCAAAGGCTTATAACCTTGATACCAACGAATCTATGCCTATGTATTCTGAACTTGTAAAAAGAGGTGGATTAGGACCAGGACAAGCTGAAGAAATGTCTAAGGTAATATCTACTAGTATAGCCAAGCAAGGAATGGAAGGTAGAGAATCCGAACAAGTAAAGGCCATCAATCAAATATTTGATGTCATCACTAGTGGAAAAATCAATGTTACTTCACAGGATTTAAAGACTAGTGCAAGCTTACTTGATGTTTTAGGCAAGCAAAATGCAGCACTTAAAGGTGAAAAGGGTGCACAACTTCTATCTAAGGCACAAGGTATTTTTGATACAAGTGACTATACAAAACTAAAAATGTTTGGTTACGGATTAGATGGGAATGTTGGATTAAAAGGTCTTTTAGCAACTCAAAGAAGAATGGCTAAAGGTTGGTCTGACCCAGAAAACCTAGAGTACCTAAGAAAAACAGTTCCAATGCTTTCAGGGGGTAGCTTAGATAGTGATGTAGCTAATATATTTCTTCAAACACAAGCTGGATTCAATGTATTAGAAACTGACGAATTTTTAAATTTGTTAAAAAACAACAATTCAGAAGAAATATATAACAAGTACAGCAATTCTAATACCACAGATCAAGAAGCAATATTACAAAATATACAAGGTTCAAAAACAAACGCCAGAGAAGTGCATCAAATAAGAAAAGAAGAAGCTTTAAATAGTGCAGGTAATGGACTAATAAATGCTGCATCAGGGCCTAATGCTATGTATGATGCAATGCCTACTGGAATGAGAGTTGCAGGAGATATAGGCGGCAACGTAATAGGTGGATTAGTAAACGGATTTTTCACAGGAGCAGCCTTTAGAGGTATTGGCGGTCTTGCTAAAGTTCTTAAAGGTGGAGAAGGCGAAGTTATTTCTTCAGGTATAAAGTCAGGAATATTTTCTAAAGGTCTAGGATCTTTAAAAGGTTCAAGTGTATTAGGTAACCTCACATCTTCAGGGGCAGGAAGTTCAAGCGGTAAATTAGCTGAATTATTACCTAAGGTTGGTAAGGTTGGAGTTGCACTACCAGCAGTTATAGGTGGAGTACAAGCAACTAGAAGCTTTATTAAAGGTGATAAAGAAAAAGGTAGTGAACAACTAGGAAGAGGACTTGGAACTACAGGCGGTATGATAGCAGGTGCAAAACTTGGTGGAGCCGCAGGTTCATTAATAGCACCTGGACTAGGAACAGCCGCTGGAGTTATAGGCGGAGCAGTTGTTGGTGGTATTGGTGGATTTCTTGGTGGAAAAGTAGGTAAGGGCACTTATAAATTATTTTCAAAGAAAGGTTCAAAAAATCAAGAAGATGCCACAACTACTACTGATGGAACAGTACAATATGGCGGAAGTAAAAAAGAAAATGAACTTTTAGCTTGGAAAGAAAGATTATTAAAGAAAGAAGAAGAAATCTTTGATAACTTCTTAAACCAAAACAAAGAAAGCAAGAAAGAATCAAAAGAAAATCCTAATGATTCAAAAAATGAAGAGCCATCTGTAGATAAATTCTATGGTGATACCTTATTAGGTAATGATTCATCAAGTAATAAAAATAATGTAGTAGGTAATGTCCTAGAATCACTTACTGGTCAGCCAGCACCTACCAAAACAGCCGATAGCAAAAACGCAGTAGAAGCGGCCGCAGGTGACTTCTTAGGTAAAGTATCTGCTAAGTATGAAGTAGGCGGAAAAAGAGGAGATGCTATATCTCACACTAAGGGAGATTATGGCGGAGCAAGTTATGGAATACCTCAATTTTCAGCAACTACTGGAAGTGCTAAGGCCTTTGTAAGCAGTTTAAAGGGAACACCTTATGAACAATACTTCAAAAATGCAGGGGCACCTGGTTCAAAGGGATTTGATAATGCCTGGAAAGCAGCTTATAAATTAAATCCTGATGATTTCACTAAAAAACAACAAGAATATGCTTTTAATAACTTTGCTAGTCCTTTTATAAATAAAGTTAAGAAACAAAAGGGAGTAGATCTCAATAGTACTAGAGCCTTACAAGAATTAGCTTTTTCAACATCAGTCCAATTTGGTGGTGGAAGCTTAGGTTTAAGAGCCTTAGGTGACATAAATTCAGGAATGAATGAAAAAGATATTATAAATACATCATTTGCCACTAAAAGGAATAATGTAGGTTCATTCTTTAAGAGTTCATCAAGACAAATACAAAATTCACTTAAAAATAATAGATTTAGGACTGAAGAACAAGATATGTTAGCTTTATTAGGTCAAGCACCTATTAAAAGTTATGCAATAGGCACTGATAAAGTCGATAAAGATCAATTAGCATTTATTCATAAAGACGAAGCAGTCTTAAATAAGTTTGATGCTAACGAATATAGGCAACAAGGAAGTAGTCAAGGTGGAACAATAAATCTTAACTTCAATATAAATGGAGCTGGAACAAGCCAAGAAAACCTAACAGAAACTATCCAAAATGCAGTAAAACAAGCATTCCAAAGGTTAGGACTTAATAATGGCGGTCAAGTTAACCTATCTAAATCATATTACAGGTATCAAAACTAGGTGATAGCATGAAAAAGACAATAGTTAGACACCCTTATGCAAAAGTTGAATTTGCAACTGAAACAGGGGCACTTACTATATTTCAACAACTTCAACAAGTCGATAAAACTATGGACTTTGACATTATAAACATTGAAACAAAAAGAGATATAGGAAATGATGACTGTGCTACATTTACAATGAATCTTGTATATAAAGAAAGTTGGTACAACTCTATAGGTGGTAATGACCTTGTTATTATTAGATTAGGAGATGGAACAAAGGAAAAACCAGTATTCTTTGGACTTGTAGATAATATATATGAATCAGAATCCTATCCCGATTTAATACCAACAAGAAGCTTAACTGTAAGTGGGAGAGGATTTAATAAGGCACTAATACAATTTGGAGTAGGTGCTATAACAGATTTACAAACAATAGCTGCAAAAACAGGATTTTTCCCAGGACAAACGGACGTATTAGTTCAAAATAGTCCTGCTAAAGTTATAGAAACAGCCTACAAATATTACACGCAAAAAGGAATAGATATAAACTTTGCTAATGGAGAGAGTTTTAACTCATTGGCTCAAACAATATTCAAAGAAAATGAAGAGGATAGAGAGAGTAGTATAGGAGATAATGAATTCTACATCAATTATCAAGGTGGTCTTTGGGAATACCTAAAAGAATTAAGAAACGCACCATTCTATGAAATATATTGGGAAGTAATAGATGATAAGCCTACCCTAATGGTTAGGCCTACACCTTTTAACCCTGAAGAGTGGGAGAAATTAGAAACTAGTACAGTAGAAAGCTACCAAGTAGTTGACACACACCTTGGAAGAAGTGATTTAGAGACCTATACTTGTTTTATTGTAAAAGGGGAGCAGATAAACGCTGGATTTGCTGAATTATTTGGTAAGCCTTTATGGTATCCACCTTTTTATAAAAAATATGGACTTAGAAGACTTCAAGTAAATAGTAAATATAACTATATGGGAGAAGTTCCTTCAATACAAACAACCAGTGACACATCAGATACTTCACAGGATATACAACAAACAGAAATGAAAGATATGGGCGGACAATTCCCCTTCCCACTACCTAATAATACACATATATCTTCTAAATTTGGATATAGAACACACCCAGTTACTGGTAAAAAGGGAAGCTTTCATACAGGAATAGATATCCCAGCACCTAACGGAACACCAATTCCTAGTGTAGGAGATGGGGTTGTTAAGAATGTTGGTTGGAATAACCTTTCAGGACACTGGATAGAAATTCAACATAATAATGGAATTGTAACAAGATACCAACACTGTAATTCTAAGCCTAAACCATTAAAGGGTGACAAAGTTAAACAAGGACAAATCATTGCAAATGTTGGTAACACAGGAAGGGGAACAGGTAACCATCTTCACTTTGAGGTAAAAGTAAACGGTAAAGCAGTGGATCCTATGCCTTATATAAAGGGTGGAACGCCAGGTAAGGGTGCTAAAGGTGATGCAGTAGAAAAAACCATAATATCCAAGGTTGAATGGGATAAGAAAGCTATACAAAACCAACAAAAGAGCGTAGTTTTTAAGAGCAACAAGAAGTTAGAAGACGAAATTATAAAAAATGCAGGAAAGAATTATGCCGAGCAAACTATTTTAAGAAGCGTTCTAGACCCAACAGGATTTAATACACCAGAATTAAACCTAGAAAACTTTGTTGAAGAAGAAAAAGAAAAGACCATTAAAGAAGAAACTGAAGAATTAAAGGGAATGGCAGATAGTATAGTATCTAAGAAAACCATAAACTTATTTAACTGGAATATCTTAAATAATCAAATGGAAAATGGAAGCATCGTACTTTTAGGAGATGTAGATTACAAGATAGGCACTAAGCTTTATATAAAAGAAACTGATATGGAATACTACATTGAAAATGTAACTCAAACATTTACCTATAACGAATCCTGGACTACTACACTTCAACTAACTAGAGGTTTTAAAAAAGGCAAAAGATTTGACCCACCTTGGAACGCATACGAAGTAATGACTGAAAATGATTTATTAAACATTTCAGGAATGAATGGAGTAGATGCAAGTGGAACAAGCGAAACTACATCAAAGGGACAAGCTAATGGTGAATCAAAAATAGCTAATGCTAATCTATCAACAGATAGAAAGAAACTTGTAAATCAATTCTTATCAAAAGCAGGAGAAACTTATAGCCAAGGTAAGAGAATGCAAGAAGGTTATTCAGACTGTTCAAGCTTTGTATTTAAAAGAGTATGCGAAGCTAAAGGAATTGATTATAAAGGCAAATGGGCACCTAGTTCAAGCGGTATGACAAGTTGTGACCTTTGGGAAGAAATTCCAATGAATGAAGCTTTACCAGGTGATATTCTTTGGAGACCAGGACACACCGAATTCGTTTCAGATGAAGGAATGAATGGAAGAAGCTTTGGAGCACACAAACCAGGAACGCCAGCAGGTTATGGCGGAAAGATATCCAATGGTAAATGGAGAAGAGCTTATAGAGTTAAAGGTATTAGGTAGGTGATAAATACAAATGAAGATAAGAGTTAGAAGACCTAAAGAATGTGACTTACTAAAAGGACTAGATAAAACTAACCTAGTACTTGTAGAAGTACCTGTTAAAGGTAAAGACGGACAATTTACAGCTCATAGGTGGAAGGATCCGAAACAAGGATTAGCAAAAACAAAAAATATAATACAGAAAAAAGCTGGTAAAAAAGGCGATGTTGAATTTAAATCTAAGAAGACTGGTAAGTCTATAAGTGATGCAGATGTAATTAATGCTTATATGAAAGACAAAAAGGTTGAGAAAGTAACCTTAGAAGATTTCATAAGCAAGAATTACAATGTTTCAGTTGAAAAAAGAGAAGATGAGCCTAAGAAAAATAATAAAAAAATTAATAAGGGCGGAAGACATTTTAGAACAGTAAGTCCTAAAAGCTTTGCTAAGTCAATTAAATTGGCAAAAGAAACTGTAGATGCGAGTGTAGCTTGGAGAGTAACAAGTCATGTAGCAAAAGAGTATAAACATACTAAAAACTATGTATCAAAAGGCGGTTCTACCTTTGCAATTGCTGATGATGGTGATATAATAAGTGTATGTAAACACAGGGGCGACACTTTAAGTGGTAAAGATATCCTTAAAGAAGCAGTAAGGCAAGGTGGAGTAAAGTTAGATTCTTATGGTGGTAATCATAAATTTTACCAACAATGTGGATTTGAACCCGTTTCATGGTGCAGATGGGAAGATAAGCATGCACCAGAAGATTGGAACGAGAACTTTGATAGAGAGCATATAATATTTTACAAATACACAGGTAAGGTTCCTGATAGAATCGAAACTCCAAATGAATTTTTTAGAAGAATGAAACCATCAATAGACTATGATGCAGCCTATAAGGTTAGGGAAAATTCACTGAAGGAGAAGTAATATGAAAACACTGGAAAACAAAGTTCCAACTTATGAAGATTTTTATAAGGCGACAGTTGAAGAACTTAAAAAATATGAACAATTTGCAAACTTAGAAAATGAAGAGTTTAAAGAATTTGAAGAAGATATACAGTATGAGTACAGAGATGCAGTAATGGCACTGGAAGACGGAGACACAACCCTAGAAAAATTTATGTCTTATAGACCAAAATCAGCGGCTTATGGCATTTTTATGTTGAATTAAAGACTTCTAAAATTTGCATGAAAGAAACAAATAACATACCTTCTTATGAAGAGTTTAAAAATGAAGTAATAAAAGACTTTTATCAAACAAGAGGAAATAGAACAGATCAAGAAGTTAATGACTTTTTAGCAAATAACGAAGATGTTATTAAAGCTGATTACAATACCAATGTATGGGAACTAGAAAATGGCTATATAGACAAAGAAAAGTTTTTAGGTGCTGGGGTATTTGCTTGCAGCTATAACCTATACATGCTTATTTAAAATTTAAACAAAGTATAAACAAGAAGCATTTTAGATTAATCTAAGGTGCTTTTTTATATGCAAAAGGAAGTGGTATTTTGAGACTACAAGCAGGTCTTGGGAAGTTGAAGTATGGAGAAAGAAGCGACTTAAACAACACAGGGCAACTAATAATAGCTAAGGTTAAAAGAGTTAATAATAAAACACACACAGCCGATGTAATCCTAGAGCAAGGATCCTTTATAGGACCAGCGGAAAAGGGTGATGAAGAAACTGTATCTTGTATGAGATTAGAAAATTCCCAAGGTTGGAATGAAGAATTAGGTCTTGCCTATGGAAGAGTAACACCCTTACATGAAGGACAACTTGTTATAGTTGCACATATAGATTCTATGAAGAAGAAACCTATTATTATAGGTTCACTTGCACCAGTCGATAGTTCCCTTACTAACCACCCTACAGTAATTGCAGATGGCGAACTAGAAGATGAGAAAGAAGAAATCTATGATGTATCACAACTTCAAGAATATAATTACACCACAGCACATGGTGACTTTGAAAAGGTAAAAGCTAACGGAAGCTTTATTACTGGAAGAAGAGATAAGATGTCAGACCATAGAGAGAATGGATTCTCTTATGAAGACCTTACAATAAAAAATAAGTGGACCTACAAGACCATTAGGGCACTTAAGAAGATGTTTAAGTACAAACCCTTTAACTACCTAATAAAAACGCAAAATACCTATGATGACACTAACCAGACAGTGTATAACAGATTCTATCATGATAGTGAATTAGGAGTAACTAGAGTATCAAGAGACGGAGAAAAAGAACTTTTCTATATAGAGCTAGATAAAGAATTCTCAATCATGCAACAAAGGGATTCAAATAGAAGACCTAAAAAGGACTATGAAGAAAGTAGTTACCCACATGAAACACTTAGAAAAAGTGATATTCCTAATATCAATAAGTTAAAACAACCAAAAGAGATTCCTGAATTTCAAAAAATAAATGATTTTACTAATATAAAAGTAAAGGATAACGGAGAAATAGAGATCCATGTACAAAATAAAGAAGATGCCACTAATGTAGTTATAGGTGAAGGTATAACAATTAATACTAATAAGCCTATAACTGTTAATTCTGAAAAAGATATTAACTTCAACTCATCTTCTTCTTTTAATGTTAAGGCACCTGTAATTAGCCTTGTAGAAACTGGATACCCTTATACAAGTGTAAAGAAAGAGGATAAAGAAAATGAATGGAAACAGCAATGGATTAACCCATCTTAAAAGAATGGAATTAGAGTTCAAGGGAGTTTCTTATTTATTTACAATTAACCCTGAACAATATGAAATTAAAATACCAAGCAGGGTAAACCCTACTTACACTAAAGGGGGAGTATTCTTAGATCTATTTGGTGAAGGCTTAAGAGAAATATCCATAAGTGGTATTACTGGATTTAAGTCTCAAACAGATGACCCTGAACATGGATATAAGAAGTTCCTAGAACTCAAAAAACTAATTCAAGATAACTTTAGAAATGTAGAAGAGGGGGAACCTGTAACCGAATTTGTGATGCTATATAATCACACAGATGGAGAAGGTTATGTAACTGTACCATCAAGGCTTACAATTTCAAGAAATGTCAATCAACCTCTTTTATACAGGTATGACTTGGACTTCTATGTGATAAGAAGTGCTAATAAGGCTAGAATGGATTCTAGTGGTCAACAGATAGGAAACCCTATGGGAACACCAAAAACCTCAACAAGGACGGTAGAGGATAGGGTAATAAAGGAAAAAGAAGGAACTAATAATAATTTTTCTAATAAGAATCTTGAAAACTTGAAGAAAGAACTAATAGAGGAAAAGAAAAATGACAATTAGAGACCGTGGAAAATTAATAATTGAAAATCTTGCACCCTTAATAGGAGCAAGACCTAACAGTAAGAGATGGAATCCTAGAACAGCTTCAGTCGTTGTTAAAAATCTTAGGATTGCATCTCTTTTATGTTTAGATTTAGAAAATGACACATTAGTTGATAACTGTATTAAGTACAAGTTTAGAAATAAGCTTACTTTACAAGCTGCTAATATCCATAAGATGGCTTCAGAATATAGTCCAAGTGTATTAAACACAGATTATATTCTAGAGAGTGTAAGGAATGGTAAAGATCTCATAGAAATTAAAGACTTATTATTTTTTCAATCACTTAATAAAAGGATAAATGACAGTGCGATTATAGATATCTTAGAGACTGAAACAGAATATAAGACAAGTAAAATCTATAGCTATCTTTTATTTATTCTTTTAGAGTGCTTTTCTTTATATTACTCACTCTATGAATTTGCAGTTGAGGGCAAAGAACCCGATAAGATGCAGTTAGGAAGAAAGAGAATTAATGAACTTGCTAATGATATTGAATACGTTAAGTACAAACTAGGACATGAGAACTTAAACACAATAAACCTTACACACCATTTATCAGTCCTACTTATGAATGTACTTGCAGTAAATTATGACATTAATAAATATTTTATTGAGAATTAGGAAGTGATAAGATGCACGGACTAAAAACACACAGGATAAACGAAGGGGATTCACTTCAAAAGTTAGCTAAGATATACAAGATTAAAGATTGGCGACAAATAGCTATACTTAATAACCTTGAAGAACCATATATCGACAGTGTATTTATGAGTGAAGACCACTTAGATAATCCTAAAGTTGCAAAAATAGGTGACTTAATACTTCTACCTAAGCCTAATGGGGAGAATATAAACATTCCTAAAAGACGAAATGCAGAAATAGAGAGTTTAGCCTATGGAATTGATATTGACATTAACGGAGATTTACCAGTAGCAATGACTGAACAAGGATATGTAAGAGAAACTGGAGATATAAAACTAGTTTATGGAGTAGATAACCTTGTTCAGCAGTTGAACACACGCTTAACAACTAAGATAGGAACACTTATAAATCACCCTGAATATGGATCTTATTTATTTAGATATAACGGACGATTAAACAAACCTGAAATAGATAATAAGGTTATGTTTGAGGTTGAATCTTGTATAAGATGTGACTTTAGAGTTAAAGATGTAATCAACATGAAGGTAAATCACGATAGAGATAAAAGATATGTAAGTTGTACTGTAATTCCTATTGAACCTGGTACACCTTTTAAATACGAATACATACTTCTTTAGGGGGTGGAAAATGAAATTTAGATTAAATAGTGAAAACAAAGACAGTATTTTACAAAAGTTAATAGCTTGGGTAAGTTTCAAGACTGATAAGCTTACAGATTTTAACCCTGGGTCAGCAGTAAGAACTCTATTAGAAGCAGTTTCACTTCAGATAGAGGAATTCTACTATAACCTATTTAATGCTACTAAGTATGCTATAAGAAATGCTTGCTATAACGCTTTTAAATTTGAGAAGTACGCTTCAAGCTATGCAAGTGGAACAGTAACCATCTATTATGAAAGTCCTTTATTACAAGACAAGGTAATAACTAAGGGTACAGAATTTCACACTGGAGAAAACACAGTTAGAAAAATATATTTCAAGGCAACTAGAGACATATTAATAAAAGAAGGTGCACAAGCGGCAATAATACCTGTTACTTGTACTGAAAAAGGTACTGTAGGAAATGTTGTAGCTGGTGAAATCTCAAAACTAACTGTAGGAGATCCTAACGTATATCTAATTACAAACAATAGCGACTTCTCTAACGGAAAAGACATCGAATCAGATACTGAAAGAGAAGAACGCTTTAGGGAATATGTACACACTCTACAAAGAGGAACAAAAGATGCCATAGCTTATGGTATAAAGCAAGTCAAAGGCGTAGATGGAGTTTACATTGATGATAATTACATAGGTTACTTAATAGCTTATGTACATGATATGTATGGAAATCTTAGTGACGAACTTAAAGAAAGAGTTTTAAAGGGCGTAGATGACTATAGAAGTGCAGGGATTGAAGTAGTAGTAAGACCAGCAGTCAAAAAGCTAGTAAACATGAATATAAAAGTTGTATATAGACCAGGTTACGACCCTAACAACTATAACGGGGCAATAGGTCAAATAATATATAACTATATAAATAGCCTAAAGGTTTCAGAAGACCTTAATATTTCAACTCTTATAACTGTAATAAATGATAGTTTTAGAGAAATCATAGCCTATATAGACCTAGAGGATAAAAAGGACATAACAACTCTATACAACGAAATCTTAAAGCCTGGAACTATCACGGTTGAAAGTTAGGTAGCTTATGAAGTTTTTAAACAGTATATATTATAAAACCTTAGTTGCCTTATATAAGTTAAATACAGATAAAGACGGACGAAGTAAGAGTGTTTTAATAGATGCTATATTCGAAGCCTTAAACATTGCAGATGATGGATTGCAGAAATCAAAGTTAGCAATGGCTCTTGATACTGCTACTGGTGAATGGCTTGACTATTGGGGTTATGTACTTGGAGTTTCAAGGGATTACCAAGAAGATGATGATACCTATAGAGCAAGAATCATTGAAGAGATAATAGCACCTAAGAACACTTTAGAATCCATTAAGAGGGCAACAGCAAGAAAAGTTAATAAAGACCATAAGGAAGACTTTATACCAGAATCTATAAGGATATTTGAACCTTGGACTGAACTTATAAAGTTAGATGAAAGATGCTATCTTGATGGAAAAGGAAGGTTAATATCCTATGACTATTGGATCTATTCTGTAATTGACATTAGCTTGCCTGAATCATCTTATATAACACCAGAATTAATCAAATACCTAAATAAGATAAAAGCTGGTGGAGTTAAGATTGTATTTTCACTTGCTCCTAGATGGGATATTGTCACTGATAAAGATAGGGCAGAAAGAAATACTCACGTAGTTAATAAGATTTATAAAACACACTATATAGAAGTCAATAACGCAGATAACACCATTTTCTCAACAGTTCCCGAAGGTGACTTTAGCTTAGGTATAGAGGGGCTAGAAAACACCATTATAGATGGCATGGGTCTATTAGAAGGTAGAAGATTAATCTATTGGGACGGAATAGAGCAAGGAAGAACCTATTATGGAACAGGTCTTTTAAGAAATCACTTAGGTGGGATCTTATCCTTAGAAGACTTTGCTAACTTGCTTAATAAAGAAGAACCGACACTAGAAGAGGCCTTTGCACTTGAAGAGGAATCCTTTAATGGAACTAGAGAAAAGGAAGGACGATTAACTATGACTTTAAAACCTATAGAAATACGAAATGAAGGGAGAAAATAATGGCAATTAATACAGTTGGTAAAAATATTCATGAACGACTACCAATTATAACTAACACAGCCCATTGTTCTAGGGCCTTGGCTCTAGTAGAACAAGGAAATATATTCTTTGGTATTGGTAGAACTACACCATGGGATAAGGAAGATGAAGAAGGCTTTGTTCCACCTGAACCAGACCTAGATGCAGAAAATCTTGATGAATTAATAGGACTTAAGAAAGCTGAAAGGGTCTCAATGGTAATACCAGATGATTCGGGAGAAATAGAATATGCAAAAATAAGGTTTAAAACCATCTCTAAGGAAGAAGCATTAAGATTAAAAGCTAGATGGGTTTTAATAGAAACTACAATTTACTTTGAAGAGTTGCCGCCAGTTGCTTATAGACAGATAGGCCTTTTCTCCCGAGTAAAACCAGTAGATGGAAAAGAAAACTCTAATGTATTACTACCTAAGGACATTGAAGATGTTGGAATCCTTGAAGTTTTAAACAACAGAAAAGCAGTAACTAGACAGTCAGATACTAAAGATACTTACTTTATGGTAATCGAATGTTAGGAGAATAGAATATGGCAGATAAATTTAAAACAGTGGATATATCCCAAGCACCTTATTATGACACTAACCTTGATAACAATTACACACAGTTACTTTTTAGACCAGGCACACATCTTCAAAACAGAGAACTTAATGAACTTCAAAGTAATACAAAGAGAATTGTTAAGGGAGTTGCAGATTGCTTTTTAAAAGATGGTGACATAAAGAGCGGTGCTCAAATAATCATTGAAGATATCGAAGGATCAATTGAAAAGAATGTAACTGTAACAGATGGAAAAATCTATATTAACGGAATTGTAAGAGACTTTGAAAGTCAAAAAGTTAAGATTACTGGAAAGGGTCTTGAATCCATTGGAGTAAGGCTTGTAAGTGAAGCAGTTAATTACACTGAAGATGATAGGATTGTATCACCTGCTAGTGGAACACCTAACTTTGGATTACCTGGTGCAGATAGATTAAAAGAAACTTTAGTATTAACAGCAAATGATGACAAGGCAACTTCTATATACTTGATACAAGACGGAAAGCTTGTAACAAATGTAAAAAAAGATGACGATTCAATGCTTAATAAACTATTAGCTTTACTTGCTAGAAGAACCTTTGATGAATCAGGACATTATAAAGTAAATGGTATGGAGTTATCCCAAAAGGCTCAAAGTGACGAGGATAACCTATATTTAACACTATCAAAAGGTAAGGCTTATGTTAAAGGTTGGGAAATAGAAAAGCAAACAGCAACAACAATTCCTGTTCCTAGAGCTAAAGAATTAAGGTCAATAATTGCTGAACCTAAAATCTTTCAAAGTGGTACTAAGAAATACGCTTTAAATAATAATCCAGTATCAAAGATAGATAGACTTATTTCAGTAATTAAAGTTAATACAAGACTTACTAGACAAGGGGCAGTAAATGGTACTGATCCAATACCTAGTGAATATACACCAGTTGCTGAAGTTCTTTCAATCAAGCAACAAGCAACAAATACAACTTACAAAAAGAATGTGGACTATGTATTAGAAGCCGACACTATTAAATGGTTAAGTGGTGGAAAACAGCCAGACTTAGGGGCAAGCTATGAAATAGAGTTCACTTATAATAAGACAATGGTTGTAGGTACAGACTACAAACTAACAGTAGATAATGGGGTTTATTCAGTAGAACTTCTTAATGGAGATATACCAGTAGATAGAAGCCAAATGCTTATAGATTACACTTTTTATCTTTACTATATAGCAAGTATTACCTTAGATGAAAAAGGGGTAATAAGGGTAATTCCTGGTCAATCAGATACCATTGATAAGGTAGCACCACCAGATATCACAGACCAAGAAGTTTTATTACTTGGATTTGTACAAGTAGCACCAGTTAATGATGTTTTAAAGATTACTAATTCAAGAAACCTAAGGTCAGATATGGCAAGGATCCAAAGAATGTTTGAAAGACTTGAAGATATGGAAATCAATCAAGCTATTACAGACCTAGACAAAGAAGCATTAGATGGAGAAGATGCGACACAATTAAAGGGTATCTTCACAGATGGATTCTTAGGACTTTCAAAGTCAGACATTAACCACCCCGACTATAATGCAAGTATTGATGTTATAAACAACGAGCTTACACTTGGATATAAGCTAGTAACTAATAGATTAAGCGTAGATAAGGATAATTCAAAAGATTATGACCAATTTGAAAGAATAGTTACAGCAAAGGGGACTGAAAAGTTAGAAGATAAACAACCTTATGCAACTAGAGCACACAGAATTAATCCTTATACAGTATTCCCTCAAATACCTAGTATTAAAATTTATCCTGAAGTTGACAATTGGATAGAAACTAACAATATCATACTAAGAGAAAACGGTGGAACTACTGTATCTTATGACAGTATGAGAAGAGATGAGGGGAGAAATGGAGAATTAAGAAGATGGCACGCATGGGAAAAGTCAGAAAGTTCAAGTACAAGCTCATCTTCTTACACAACAACTTCAAAGAGTGAAAGCATAGTTAATACTGCTATCGAATATATGAGACCTATTGAGATCGAGTTTACAGGAAAGAGATTCTTCCCTAGACAAGATAACATTAAGGTCTTATTTAATGATATACCAGTAGAGGTAAAACCTAGTACAGATGTCTATAAGGGAGCCAATGGAAATCTTATGGCAGATGGTGAAGGAGTTGTTAAGGGAAGCTTTAAAATCCCTAATAACGTAAGATGTGGAACAGTAAAAGTTGAAATATACGCTGAAGAATTCCAAGACTTAAAGGGGAATGCACCATTTACAGCAAACGGAACTTTAAAGACAACTACAACAACTTATACAACAACTACTCATAGGACAATAACAACAGTTTATACAACTAGATGGACCCAAAAGTATGTAGACCCAGTAGCACAAACATTTACAGTTTTATCAGACCAAATGCTAACTTCAATTGGATTATACTTTGCATCTAAGGACGAGAAGCATGACCTAAGAGTACAAATAAGAAATTGTGAAAATGGCTATCCTGGTGGAGAAATATTAGCTGAAACAGTTGTAGGAATTAACGATATAAAAGTTAGTGATAATTCATCAGCACAAACTAAGGTTACTTTTGATAACCCTGTATATTTAAAGGCAAATGAACAATACGCAATAACAGTATTATCAAATTCACCAACAGCAAGTATATATGTACAAGAATTAGGGAAGAAAGACCTATTAAATAATAGAATTGTACTTGAAAATCCTTATGTACCAGGCTTGATGTTTGAATCATCTAATGCTATTGCTTGGAGTGCTAAGCAAGACTTTAACCTTAAGTTTGACATCTACACTAATGACTATGTAAGAAAATCCTTTATATACTTCAACTCAATTAAAGGATTAGAAGTAGATTCTCTTAAATTATTAGCTGACACTTCAGTTCCTCTTGACTGTACTCTTGAATGGGAATATTCAATTGACAACTCTAAGACTTGGCTTCCTATATCCATTGAAAACAAAATTGACCTCTTAAAGAAAGTAGACAATGCTACAATAAGGGCAATAATGACAACTAAGGGAAATGTATCACCTGCTATTGCACTTGATAGTTTGCTACTTGTAGGAACACTTAACGATGCTTCAAGTTCTTATATTTCAAGAAACGTGGTAACAGATGCTAAGTACAAGACAGTTAAAGTAGTTGCTGATGTTTATGCACCTAGTGGAACTGGAGTTGTTTTCTACTATGCGACTGATAGAGATGGCAAGCAATGGAAGAAGCTAACTCAACAAGGCGAAGGTAAAACTAAGGTTGTAGGTGGATATGTGGAATACACTTACACCGCAACTGAAGATACTGATAAAAATAACTTTAGAGTAAAGGTAGACCTATCAACTAATAACGCAGCAGTAAGACCAACTATTAGAAGATTAAAATGTATCATGAAGTAGGTGGAAGCATGGACTACAGAGTAAATGAAGTAGGTGCTTTAATATTCAAGCCTAAAGGCAAGGATAAACCAACTGTTGAAAGTTTAAATAGAGAGGTTATAGAGCTAAGAACTGAAATGGAATTAATGAAAAATGAAATAGCAAAAATGAGGGAAAAGGGCGAGTAATCGTCCTTTTTTTAATGGTGATTATATGGAAAAACTAACAAAACAATCTCCTCTTTTTAACATAACTAAAAGAATTAATGAAATCATAGACGAACTAAACAATAACAAAGATGTTTATGAATCTTTAAAACCTAATATTACTGAAAACATTGAATTTACTATAAAAGATAAAGATATTCCTAAGGTTATTGAAATACTTGTAGCTGGTCTATACAAGATTGAACTTAAATCAGATAAAGCAACAGTTAAGCTAGAAATATTTAGAAATAATGAAACCAAAACTCTAGGTCTTAACGTTCAAAACAAGGTAATCAACGACTTACTACTATCAAAAGGAGACAAGATAATTTTTAAAGAAGCTAACCTTGAAACCGAATATGAAATACTTGTAAATCTTGATAAGAACATACTTGAAGCCTTTACTGAACAATACCAATTAAATAAGACCAATATTGAGACTTCAACAAATATTTCAGAAAACATCAAGCAACAATTTGAAGATATTAAAAAGGTTATTGCCGAATTTAACTATTCTATAAATTTTGAAGAGGTAACAGATAAGGAACTTAAAGAATTACTAAGCATTTTAGAGTAGGTGATTAAATGGAAAAACTTTTTAATATTACAGTGGATCTCAAAAATAATAGTGGGGTCTATGAAGGACTTGTACAGTATGACAACAAAACAAGCATTATATACATAACGCTTGTAGAAGGTTTAAGAGTAATAGAACTTGGTGAATACGAAGAAATCTATTGTCTAATAAAGAGACCTGACAAAGTTAAGTTAAAAATTCCATGTGAGGTTTCAGATGATAAGAAAACATTAAAAATAGTATTGACTGATTCAGCATTAGCAGTTCCTGGAGTATTAAGTTGTGAAATCAAAATTCACAAAGAAGATGAGATTTTAACAAGTGGTGACTTCTATCTAAAAATTAGAAAGACTTTAGCAAGTGGGGTGTGTGGCGATATTGTCACAAACCCCTTTCTTCCTAAGATAGCAGGTCCACCTGGTCCGCCTGGTCCTCCAGGTAAAGACGGACATACGCCCATAATTGGGATTGATTTTTTTAGAGAAGAGGACAAAGAAAGAATGCTAGAAGAAATCAATATTTCAAGGATAAAAGAAGAAGATATTTTTAAATTATTTTAAGGGGGAAAAACATGGCAAATTTTCTTGATTTTCAGGGTCTACAACAACTAGTTGGACTTATTAAACAAAAATTCGTACAAAAAGAAAGTGGAAAAAGTCTATCCACTAACGACTACACAAACGAAGATAAACAAAAACTTTCAACATTAAAAACATATAACGTAGCAACTACTGAAGAAGCAGGTCTTTTATCTAGTGCTAACTTAAACAAGATAAATTCAATTGATGATGGTGCAGAAAAGAATGTTATTACAAAGATTAAGAGAAATGGAACACTAGTAAATGTATCAAATAAAGAAGTGGATATAAGCGTTCCAACAAAATATTCTGAACTTGTTAATGACAAAGACCTAGTATCATCTTCACAAGTTAAAACACTCATTAGCGAAGCTAGACACATGAAAAAAGAAATAGTTTCCACAAAACCATCTACTGGTGAAGAAAATGTTATTTACTTAGTAGGGCCTAAGGGTAGTGGAAACAATATTTATGAAGAATGGCTCTACATTAACGGACAATGGGAAAAAATTGGAGATACAGACACTAAGGTAGATTTATCAGGTTACTTAAAAACAAATGATATAAAGGCAATTACGACTGAAGAAATAAACCAAGTAATGGGTGATTAATTATGAAAATACTTGATTATGATGGATTTAAACAGGTAATCACTAAGATTAAGAAATTAATAGACAAAAAAGCAGAAACAACTGATTTAGAAGAACTTAAAAAAACAGTTGATAAAAAAGTAGGTGTAGTAAGTGGTAAGGGTTTATCGACTAATGATTTAACAAATGCCCGCAGGGACACAATAGATGAACTTACAATGAAAAATCCACCTAGTAGTGATTTTAATTCAGTTAGTAAACAAGGCATTTATAACGGAAGTTTCTCCTCAAATTGCCCTAATGGTAGCGGTAAATACACTTTAATAGTATTACCAACTGATTCAAGCACTCAACACAGAACTAACTACATGTTTCAATTTGCAATTAAAGATAACACTGATGGGACCCCTTTCTTTAGATTAAGAAGGGGGTCTTCTACTTGGGGCAAATGGTATAAGTATTCAACAAACGACTACACTGATGCAGATAAAAGCAAGGTGACAGGTATCCCTAGTAATCCAAAGTACACAGATACAACTTATTCTGAAGCTACAACATCAAGTAGAGGTTTAATGAGTGCAAGTGATAAGCAAAAGATGAATAACCTTAAGGAACAAGTAATACTTACTGAAGCTGAATATAACGCTCTATCAACATCTCAAAAGAATGATGCTAGTAAGATTTACTTTATAAAGGCGTGATTTTATGAGCATTGAAAACATAAAATTTAACAAATCTGATATTGAAAAAGCTTTATGTAACAATGAAACAATTTGGAGTGGAAGTGATGATAAGACGGGATCTCCTGGTCCTAAAAAACTTATTGGTGGAAATCTGCAAGCAGGTTTCTTTGGTGAAGTTCCTGCAAATAGTTTTATTACAGGAAAAGAACTTTCTAACATGTTAGGCTTTGGCAATGGATCGATTTTGTATTCTGATGAACCATGGCTTAAATTTGCCTATCTTGGAAAAATAGAGTTTATCCCTAAAAAGCCAATTAGGAATTATGTGGATTGGTGGTATCTTAATACTAGAAGATTTATTTATGGCGATAAAACTATTGAAATAAAAGGTAAGACATACAAAATCAGACTTATAAAAGGAAAAACGGAAGGTAAACAAGACAATACTACATCATACAGTGGTAGTATAAACCATAATTCTGAATGGAATAGACTGATGCTTCCTATACACAAAGATGCACCATCTTCATGGGCTTATCCGAATAACGTTGAATCTCCAACTGAAAACTGGAATATTGGATATACTGATAACGACTTAGGATTAAATTATCAAGAAAGTGAAGGGTCTTATACATGGTGTCAAGAGTATGGGGAGACAAGAGACTTAAGGTTGTGTAGGGGATTTAGAGGTGTTTCTTACTCTAATTCAGGTTTAATAGATGAACACAGTAAACATCAAGCATGGAGACCTGTCCTGGAACTTGTTGAATAGGGGAGTTTAATATGAAAGTTGATAAATGGATAAAACAAACCAAAGTTGAAAACGTTGAAATTCAGCGAATAGTGAGTGGGGGGGGGGATTTTGTGGCAAAAAGAATATGAGTCTATCCCTGGATTATTAGAAAGTGATATTCAGTATAACAATTTTGTAGTTAGAAGAAATAATGTATCTTGTATTAAGAGGATCGATATATTACCAGATAATAAAAAAATATTAATAAAATGCAATTATGAAGATATGGGAAAAATATTTGCATATGGCATAGATGATGAAACAGAAAAATTTGTATCTGATTTTTCAGTAACTGTATATTTTAAGAATGGCGGTTATTTTGATGTGTCATTTAACCATGGTTTTGAAATTGCTAGTCCAATTATAAGAAAAAACAACAATTTAGGATATGCTTCATTCAAGGAAATTTCAGATTATAAGTATGAAATTCAACTTATTAAAAACATATCTCATATTAATATATATGTGCATTTTTATGGAAATCACGAAATCTCAAAGAAGCATTTTTTAGAATTATGTAAAAAAAGTGATTTAAAGATTGAGATTATATAAAGAGAGGTGAAAAATGAAACTAATAAAATATATTGATGATGGCAACCGTGCATTGGTTGCTATTTTATTTGATGATAATACTTATGCAGAAACCACTGTTATAAGTAAAAATCGAGATAAGCAGGATATTTTAAGAGATGCTTATATAATATCTAAAAATAAAGAAAAACTTACATTTGAAGGTAATAAAGATGAGTATGAAGATTTAGTATTGGAAGCACCAAAGCCTAACACACTTGATGTTAATTTTTATAATTTAAGTGGCAAGGCTTATGACCAATACGGGAATGAAATTCAAACAGAAATAACCTTCAGCGTTGAGGGAACAGATAAAGCAAAAATTGAAAAGAATGAATTGATTGAAGAAGAAGTTACTGAAATAACTTCTTTTTTTATTGTCGCAAAATGCGGCGATGTTGAAAAGAAAGAAGAAAGATTTATTTACCCAAAGGTTGAACCTAAAGAACCACCTAAGAAAGAACCTACTGAAGTGGAAAAACTTGAAGCTAAAGTAAATGTCTTAGAAGAACAAGGTGCTTTTAGAGACGACCTTATACAAGAGATGGCAACTATTGTTTATGGCAGTTTAGAAATGATGCCTAAGGAATAAGGAGCAAACAATGAAAAGGCTAATTAATTTTATTAATTGGATACAACTTTATTTCAAAGGGGGTGAGATCATGATGGCTATGTTTTTTGCACAAAGAATTATTCTTGAAAAATGCACATTTGCACAAGTACCTAAGGTACTTAAACCAAGAGTAAAAGAAATTCTTATCGAATCAGGTTGTGAATTTCTAATTACTGAAGACAAGTAATAAGTATGGAAGGGGTCATCTTAATGGTGACCCTATACTTATTAAATTAACTAATTAATCTTACTTAAATATAAAAGAGGAAGTTTATGAAAATAGATAAAAATATAAACAAGGTTATAGCTACAAACCTTGATATTAAGCGAATAGTGAGTGGGGGGGTATTCTATGGCAAAAGAAACTATTAGGACCTGGACCCACTAAATTAATAGGTGGGAATGAAGATGCTGGCTTCTATGGAGAAGTATCAGTGAAAGAACTAATAACTGGTGATGACCTTGCAAGAAAAGTAAAATTAAATTATGGAACTAGTCAATATTCTGATGGTGGTTGGCTTAAATTCTCATATAAAGGAAAAGTAGAGTTTGTAGCAAAGAAACCTTTTAGATGCTCTATCTCTTGGCAAGATCTTTATAGTGCCAATCTTGTTTATGGAAATAACGTAATAGAAATAAAAGGTTTCAAATATAAGGTTAGGCTAATGAAAGGGAAAGCTGAAGGTTGGCAAAATGACCAAAGTGCTTTTCAAGGTGATATTTGCAAAAATTCGGAATGGAATAAATTAATGTTACCTATACACAGAAATGCTCCATCTAATTGGGCGTTTGGGTGGAATGTTAATTCTCCTACTGAAAATTGGAATATTAGATATACAGATGGAGATATTATAATACACAACAACCTTGGGAACGGATCCTATGCTTGGTGTCAAGAATATGGGGATAGCAAGGATAAACGTGTGGCTAGAGGTGGGTTTGGTGTGTCTTGTTCTAATAATGTTGATTATTACTATTCATATAAATACTGCGGTTGGAGACCAGTATTAGAGTTGATTGAATAGGAGAGTTTAATGAAAATAGATAAAACAGTAGAAGATATAAAGTCCTCAAACGCTGATATTATCAAAGTTATGAGTGGGGGGGGGGTATTCTCTGGGAAGCAAAACGTTTAGGTCCTGGTCCTAGAAGATTAATTGCTGGAAACCATGAATCGGGATTTTATGGTGAAGTAGAATCTTCTAAATTGATTACAGGTGATGAATTAGCTTGGAAGTTAGGATTAGCTGAAGGAATAGACCAATATTCAAATGAACCTTGGCTTAAGTTTGCTTACCTAGGAAGAATTGAGTATATAGCGAAAAAACCCTTTAGAAGATCAATATCAAAAAATGGTTTATTAAATGCTAATGCAGTTTATGGAGATAGACAAATTGAGATAAAAGGCGAAAAGTACAAGGTGAGATTGATAAAAGGCAAGGTAGAAAATCAAGCGAATGATTATTGGTACAACCATAAATGGGAAATAAAAGGACTAATTAATCATGATTCTGAATGGAATAAATTAATGCTTCCAATACATCAAAATGCACCAGATAAATGGAAGTTTAAAAGTAATGTTCAATCACCAACTGAAAACTGGAATATCGGATATACGGATAAAGATTTAATAACTCATGCAGATTATGGGAATGGTTCATTTACTATTTGTAGAGAATCAGGTGAAGATGATTCATACTCTTTAATTCGTGGTGGATATGGTGTTTCAAACTCTAGTTCAATTCTTGTTGAAAGTGATTATGCAAACTATGGGTGGAGACCTGTGTTGGAACTAATACTTTAATTAAAAAGAAAGGATAAAACGATGGCAGATACAGTAATAAAAATAGCTTATAATGGTGTAGTTTACAGTATTAGGGGTGGGTACAAGCAACGCAAGTTATAGATGATAATTTTATTCGCATATATAGAAAAAATTAGTAATAACCTAGCAAGAATGACAGTAACAGCAAATGCTATTGATGGAAAAATTGATGGGTATGATAAAGATTATAAATTAAATGATTCATTTAAGATTGCTGAAAAAATTTATTATGAAGCTATTTATAATCGAGATGAAAGTTTTTTAGAGGTTTATTCTAGACCAGGCAATATTATAAACGTATATGCAAAAGTTAACGATAAAAGCATTGAAACCAAAGTGATTATATTCAGAATTAGCTAAAAACTGACGACATACAGTCGTCTTTTTTTTATAAATATTTTAAGAGAGGTGAAACAATGGAACAAGACATAAGAGATAAATTTACCGAGATAGAAGGTCAAATAAAAGACACAAATACGAGAGTAGAAAAAGTTGAACAAAGAGTGTACACATCAGAAACCAATATAAAAATTATAGAAACTAACATGAACTTAATTCTTGCAGATACTAAAGAAATTAAGGAAGACATAAAAGATATGAAACAAAAGAGAGAAGAAGATCACTATGTTAAACCTCTACAAAATATTGAAAAAATAAAATTTCAAGTTATGGGTGTAGTAATTGGTATCTTTATAAGTGCATTTATTGGGTTCGTACTACCTAATTTAAAGTGAGGTGATAAAAATGACACATGAAAGATTTATAAAATTAGCTAAAGAAAAAGTAAGAGACTATGAAAACGAAAGAGTAGACATCAACTTTATGAATGTACAAGTTGAAGATGTATTTGTTGTATGGTCATGTAAGACTTTGCAAAACTCTAAGGCTTTATTAAGTGCTAAACATAAAGGTGCTTTATACTATGAATTTACCTACAACGGGGATAAAGAAGAAGTCTACATGGACGTTTATAAAAAAGTAGTTAATATTCCTATTGATGTAAAAGAGGAGTGATAGCATGCTAGATAAAAACAAGGTAGAGCAGTTTATAAATGCCGCTATGTACTATAACGGCAACAAGTATTCTCAACGCTATAGAATGACAGATAAGCCAGGAAGTGCAGGCTATAGTGATTGCTCTAGTCTAATTGAGAAAGCCTTAAACAAGCTAGGCTGGAACACTAGAAAAGGGGTTGCAGTAACAACTCATAGAATGGGTGTAGAAGGCGATAGGAGATTTAGAGAGATCCCTTACAAGTCCTTAGAACGTGGTGATATAGTTTGGTATAGGAATGATAAGAACGGAAAATACTTTGGTCACGTAGGAATCTACTTAGGCAACAATAAAGTATTTGAAGCTATATACGCAGGTATAGGAACATACTCAATCAATAGAATTAAATGGCAAAGAGCCTTTAGGGTAGTTGCACTTGAAAAGAGTGTAGAAAACATCACTGTTACCCCTTATAAAGCTACTGGAACTGTAAAAGCAGAAATACTTAATGTAAGGGCATCTAATCACGTTAATAGTGCAAGGCTAGGACAACTTAAAAAGGGTTCACAAGTCACTATTACTGGCAAGGCAAGCAATTGGTTTGAGATTGAATTTAATGGCAAAAAAGCCTATGTTTCAGGAGCCTACGTTGATATTAATAACACTAAGCCTGTTGAAAATGTACCTGTTCTAATTAACGGTAAAGAATTTAAGAAAGGTTACATTGTAAACGGTGTAACTTACATCAATATTAATGGCAAGGATCAACCAGTTAGAAAGCTATTTGAAAGCATAGGAGCAGATGTATCATGGCAAGACAACAAAGTAAAACTAAGCATGTAAAAAGAAAAGAAGATGGACTATTCAGTAAGAGAATTGTCCGTCACGTTTTAATAGTTGTAAACCTATTTACCATTGTTATTCTACTAGTATCTTTTAGAACTGGTGGAGTTGGTTTAGATGCTTTAATAAACAACTGGTTTAGTTTTTTTAAAACTGAAGTAATGGCACTTGCTGGAATAAAGGTAAGTAAAGAAACCTTAAAGATAATTAACTTATTAAAAGGTAGTACAGATAGTCAAGATTATGGATAAGTCAATAAAGGAAGTTAGCACTCAATGATGAGTGTTTTTTTATTGGAAAAAAGGAGATCTAATTATGACAGTTAATAATATTTTTTATGTGATTTTAAGTATAGTATCAGTAATAGTTACAGGAATTATTATTCCACTAGTTAAACAAAAATATGGCAAAGAAAAAGTTGAAAGTGTTATGGCGGCGGTTACTATTGCAGTAAGAGCAGCTGAACAAATATATACTCAATCAGGTCAAGGTGACATTAAGAAGAAGTATGTACTACAACAACTTAACGACAAAGGAATTAAGATTAGTGATGCTGAACTAGATGCAATGATTGAAAGTGCGGTGCTAGAACTTAACAGATGGAAAAAAGAAGTGGAAAAAGAACCACCAGTAGTTAAGGTAATTGAGAAAAAAGAAATAGTAAATAAAGCTAAATGAAATGAAACTATCCATAAAATATAAACCCTTATGTGAAGATCGACCTTGGTTAATAAAAAGAGAAGGTGGGGAGTATGAACAACATGCCCATCTGAAGACAAAGAAAGATGCTATCAAGGTTAGGCAACTTATAGATGCTAATAAGTATCCATATTGTCACGACTATAAGATAGCAATCCAAAGACTATTAACCGAAGAGGAGTTCAAGAAGTTAGATAAAAAACAAAGATATTTCAATGTTAATAAGGGTTTTAAGAGATAATTTTCAAACAAAATGATATAATGTAAGCAATAAAAATATATAAAATTTATGTACGAATGTAGCATTGTAATTTTATGTAGAATTTTTATTATATTTTTTAAGTACACGCCTAGGATATATTGTCCTAGGCATTTTTTTATTGCAAAAAAAGAGAACAAGAATCAACTTGTTCTCTAAGGTTTGGTGTATTAATGAATACCCAAAATAATTGTACGCAACTAAATTATATCATCAAGCACAAATTATCACAATAAAAAAGGGACTTTCCACAATCAAAAATTATGGGTAATCGGTTTCTTGATTGGACTTAATTATATAGTTCAAATTTAAAATGATCAAGACAAAAATAATTAAAAGTGTAGATATTGTTCGACAAGTGGCGTACAATAAATTAAGAAGTAAGGAATATCTGAAAAATAAGAAGGAGAAAACGCTATGAAAAGGTTCGATACGAAGAACTAACTGTGGTGGGAGTAGAGAAATGAAAGAATTAGCAAACAAGATCGAGAAAAAGCTAAGACAGTGTGAATGGGCAACTGAAGTTAAATATTTTAATAGATACGATGTTTTTTATAAACAAGCAGAAAAAGAGGTAAAAGAAGAAATAGAAATTGGAATAATAGATTGGACTGTTGTTCCATACGGTGATAAAGATTTTAAAGAAACAATAAAGATCACAGCAGAACAAAGAACTGAAAGATTTTTTGCTAGATGCTATACCAATTATGAAAAGAATGTTTTAAAAACAATTATTGAAGATTTAGAAGAAAATATTAGATGGAATCCAGGACCAATACTTTCAATGCACATTGACGGAGATACTTTACCATGTGATATAGATACGTGTGTATCAGAATTAGAAAAAGTAAGCGATTATCCTTTTAGAGAAGTTCTAATAGATTATTTTGGACTTAATCAACACATAGTAGACAAATTAATGGATAGACCTATTATGGATAGAGGGGAAGAAATAACATATCTATAAAATGAAAAACGGAGAATAGTATATAAAATAATTTAGGGACTTATTATAAGTCCCTTTTAAAATACAAAAATAGGGCGGATAACCGCCCTTAGTAAGAAACATCTTCTTAAAAGAAGATACCCACTAATACAAGTGGATACCTGAAGTATAGCATAGTAAAAAATAAAATACAAAAATTTCAAAAAAATAGTTGACTTTTGTAGCTACAAAAGTGTATGATATATGTAGAAAGAAGATAGTAGTAAGAAACATCTAAATTAATTAAGAGGAGATGCTAAAAATGATTAAAAGAAACGAAGAAAAATTCAAAAAGTTAGCTGAAAACTTTAATAGAACCTTAGAAAAAATGAAAGCTATGAATGACGAAGAACTTTGTGATTATATCGATGATGAAGCTGATAAGATGTTCTTCATGGGTAGTGGAATATGGGGATCTATAGATTTATTATCTTTTAATATCCCTTTTACTGGTGAGGAATTAGCAAACTATTTAGACGTAGAAGTAAAAAATGGAAGATGTAGCTCAGATTTAAATAAAAAATATTTAATGAATAAGTTTGCAGTTTTAGAACACTTTTTAATTGAAAAAAAGGAAGAATTTTATAAATCAATTACAGATTATATAGAAAAGAAGTTAACTGATAACGGTATAAATAAAAAATATGATGATTTAATAGAAAAGCTTAACTCTATGGAAGATGAAGACTTTGCTGATTATATGTATAGAGGCACTGATCTTTTAACCAACACTTTAAGTGGTGGGATTTATGGAGTTATCGATGGAGCAGAATTCGAAACTAAACCCAATAGTGATGGAGTTTTAAATTTACCAGAAGAAGATAACACTGACGAAGAAAAAATGTATAAAACTATCCTAGTTAATAAGAGATGTGAAATTATTGAATCACTTAAGAAATCTAAAGAAGAAGAACTAAAGCTCTATCTTGAATCTGATACTTTTTTCTAAGATTAAGAGGTGGTTAAAATTAAAAAGATATTAGATGATAAATCAAAGATGGGTAGACCGACTGATGACCCAAAGACAACTACTGTTAGAACTAGAATTTCAGAAAGTGACAATGAGATGCTAGAAGAATTAGTAGAAAAAACAGGATTGAACAAATCAGAAATATTAAGAAGAGGAATTGAAATTCAACATAAAAATTTAGATAAATAAATTAGGAGTATGCCATGAAAAAGACTTATGAATTTATTACAAATAAAGGAATGTTAGTAAGATTAGAATTAGATTCTAAAGACCTAGACCATACAAAAGTTTATTTTGATAATCATAAAATTGAGGGTTATGCCTATTCGTCAGCAGTAGATGGATTAATAAATGTCGTAACTAATGAAGAGTTTGAAATAGATGGAAATAGATACAAAAGAGTTCAATTTGGAGTTAATAATTCCACTCAAAAATCTTTTCGTGAATTATATACCTATTTAAAAGTTTATGAATACAGAAAAGAAAATAATTCAAAAGAAAAAGAAGACTATGAATATATAGTGTTTGGTAGTGAATTATGTATGATGAACGATCCAATATATTTTTCGTACAACCTTAATAGTAGCTATAGAATACTAGACTTTGAACTTACATCTATATTTTGTAGACACTGTTTCGAAAATAATAATTTAAAAGGGTATGTGTATTTTTGGGAATTTTATGAAGCTATTTGTAATGATAAAGAATTGCTTAATTACGCAAAAGAAAACGGGGAAGTTAACGATAGAATGGTAGAAGCTACAATACCTAGAGAAATCTTTGAATCAATTGTAGAAAGAGTAGTAAAAGATAATCACGAACGAATAGTACAAATTGATTATTTAAAGGAGTTATAAAATGAAAAAATTAGCTGAAATCGACTTAAGAGAAGACAAGTCAAAAGTTGTAGAAGAAGGTAGAGCCTTAATCACTATTGCTGGAGATAATAGCATTTATGTAAGTACTCAAGCTGGTCCAAAGTACGATATGAGATTTGGAGATGCTTATGTACAAGTGTATCACGATAAATTCGTAAGTTTTGATTCTCAACATGATTACGATTTTTGGTTAAGAGAAGTAGTGATAGATCATCTTTTAGAAGAAGGTATAATTTATAAATCAGAATTTGGGGATTACTATATAAAATAGGAGTGTTATTTATGTTGGAATTCAGAAAAATAAGAAATTATGAAGTTACTGTTGAAGACGGTAAGGTTATAAACATTGTTAAACCTGACAAAACAACTGGTTATGCTTATAAATATGATGAAAAGCAAAGAGCTTCTATTAGGCAAGATAACCTAACATTCGACCAATTAAAACGTGGAATTTATGACGGAAGATATGAGATTTACTAAGAGAGATACCTTATGGAGAAAAAATTAAAAAAGGTATATCAAAACACTGATGCAAAAGTATTAGGTAAAAAGTTTGGTAGACTAACCCCGATTAAGAGAATAAACTTTGATGAAGGTTATTCTAGATACCTATGCAAGTGTGACTGTGGTAATGAAATAGAAGTTTTGGGAAGTCAACTTTTAGCTGGTTACTATAGATCTTGTGGTTGTTATCGTAAAGAAGGATATGAACACTTTGAAGATATAAAAGACTTGGGAACTAAGAAGTTACAATCCAAAAGAGTAGAGGGGACAAGCCTTTATGGTATAACAATGAAAAAACCTATTACAAATACTTCAGGAGTTAAGGGAGTATCTTATGTAAAGAGGTTAAACAAATATAGAGCTTATATTAATTTAGGTGGTAAACAAAAATATTTAGGAGTATATGAGACTATAGAAGAAGCATCAAAAGCAAGAGAAAAAGCTGAAGAAAAGTACTATAAACCTATCCTAGAAAAGTATAAGGATAAGCTTTAAATTAAAAGGACCTATAGTAAATAATAGGTCCCTTTTTATAATTATAGTCATATAATCTATCGAAAATATTTACACCACTTTCTACACCACTTTGGGAAAACAACTGTTAAACATTAGTATATAAGCCATTCTATAGTTAATGGTGCAATATCCCATCTTTAGCACCACAAAATATATTACTCCTACAGAGTTTTATTTTTCACACGTTTGTGATTATTTAAGGCTGTGTAGGAGTATTTTTTATTTAAAATAAAGTAATGATATAAAAAATGTGGATGTATGTTTGTTTTAAAAAAATTTTTACACCAACTTTACACCATTTTTTTAAGTCTAGTTAAAAGATTTTAAAATATAAACTTTGAAAAATTTTTTTATTAAGTCATTAGTAAATAGAAGTGTGTTATAATAAATTTATGAATAAGATAAAAAAAGCTGATATTTTTGTTATTTTTTTAATAATTATTTCTTCCGTTCTTATTTATTTTTTTACCAACAAACTCCCAAGAGGAAATGATTCTTCATCTAAAAAAGTTGTGATCACTGTTGATGGAAAAATTTTTAAGGAAGTTGAATTAAAAGAAAATACGAATTTAGATATTGATGTTAATACACAATATGGAAATAACGAAGTCCATATTGAGAATGGAGAAGTCCATATGCATGAATCTAATTGCAAGGATAAGATTTGCATGAAGATGGGTAAGATTAGTCTCCCGGGAGATTCAATTATATGTCTACCTAATAGGCTTATGGTTAAGATTGTGGAAGATAAACCTAGTGATGATAGTTTGGATATGATTATAAAATGAAAAAAAACACAAAGTTAATTTACTTATCCCTCTTAAGTGCTCTTGGTATTGTGCTTGGTCTTTTTGAGTCCATGATTCCACTACCTGTAGCTATTCCAGGAGCAAGGCTTGGTTTATCCAATATTGTTGTCCTGGTTACTATAGTTGCTATTGGCTACAAGGAGGGATTTTTTGTAGCTATTTTTAAAACCATACTTTTGGGACTTGTTACTGGAGCAATTTCAAGTTTATTTTTCTCAATGTGTGGTGCAATCTTAAGTTCTATTTCAATGATTTTAGCCCACAAATTTTTGAGAAAATATTTATCTTTAATTGGAATCAGTGAAATAGGATCCTTTTTTCACAACTTAGGTCAGGTTCTTGTAGCTTCATTTATTATGAAAACTACTGCGATTCTTGCCTACCTGCCAATTTTAGTAATTCTTGGAATTTTCACAGGATTTTTTGTTGGACTTACTTCTATGTTTATAGTTGATAATACAAATATTTCTAAATAGAGGGACAAATGGAAAAAATTATTTTAGCATCAAATTCTCCAAGAAGAAGAGAAATTCTAGGAGACTTTATAGATTTTGAAATTATTACAAGAGAAATAAATGAAGTTAAGGATGACGCCTTTTCTCCTTGGACCACAGTAATGGGTCTTGCCTTTGGCAAGGGCATAGAGGTTGCCAAAGAAAATGAAGATGCCGTAGTTTTATCGGCTGATACCTTGGTGGAACTTGATGGAAAGTTATTGGGAAAGCCTAAGGATAGAAATGAAGCAAGGGACATGATAAGGTCTCTTAGCGGAAAGACTCACAATGTATTCACAGGCTATGCGATTTTTAAATTATCTAAGGGGATAAAATATGTAGATTTTGAAAAATCTTCTGTAAAATTTTATGACCTAAGTGATGAGGAGATTGAAAATTATTTGGATACTTTAGAGTACAAGGACAAGGCTGGTGCCTATGGAATACAAGGGAAGGGCTCACTATTAGTTGAAGAAATAAAGGGAGATTTTTTCAATATTGTGGGACTGCCTATTGGAAAAATAAATAGAGACTTAATTAAATTGTTTAATTTTAATTTATGGTGATTTAAATGAAAGAGAGAGATTTTGAAAAGTACACTATAAAGGAAATGCCAGCAGATGAGAGGCCCCAAGAGAAACTAATTAAGTTTGGGCCTGATTATCTTTCCAATGCAGAGCTCCTTGCCCTTATCATTAGGACAGGAAATAGTAAGGGAGACTCTGCCATTGATACTGCGACTAAAGTTCTCAGGTCTCTTAGGTCAGCTAATGATTCTAATGGTTTAAACTCTCTTAAAAATGCTAGCCTTTCGGACCTCATGGAAGTCGATGGAATTGGAGAAGCTAAGGCCGTAATGATTCTTGCTGCAGTTCAATTGGGAATAAGACTTGCTGTTTCAAGCAATGGAAGCAAAATAAGAGTTACCTCACCGTCCATAGCTGCAAACTATGTCTTAAGCGAAATGAGTGTACTGGAACAAGAACATTTTAGAATTATGACCTTAAACACAAAAAAGGAAATAAATTTTATTAGAGAAATTTCTAAGGGAACTATTAACATGACCATAGTTCATTCTAGAGAAGTATTTAGGGCTGCTATATCTGACAATGCTCACAGCATAATTTTACTACATAATCACCCAACAGGTGACCCAAGTCCATCTAAAGAAGATATCAAACTAACAAAGAATTTACTTGAAGCTTCTAAGATTATTGGAATAGATATTTTGGATCACATAATTATTGGGGACAACAAGTACTTTAGTTTCTTGGAAGAAGGACTTTTGTAGGAGGGCTTATGAAGTTTTGCGCCTTAGGCGATTCTATTTTTGAAGGATTTTTAGTTGGAGGAAAATCCTTAATTTATTACTTAGTGGGAAAAGGTTATGATATAGATAACTATGGGGTTAATGGTTTAACTACTGATGAACTTATTTTAAGTCTAGACAATTTAATTCCCTACGATGTAAATTTACTTTGCATTGGTTTAAATGATTTTTACAACGGAAAGTCTCTTGACCATGTTTTAAACAATATTTCTAAAATTGTAGAAAAGTTAAAGGAGAATAAGGGAAAAATTTTTATTATAACTCCTTATCCAACTTCTTTTTTAAATCTTGATGAAGCTTATAAGAGTTTTATCAACTTCACATCTGTAAATAAAAAGATAGAAGATTTCGATAGGATTTTAAAGGAAAGCCAAGGAGACTATAGGCTTGTTTCTTTTTATGACTATGCAAAAGATAATTACATCGAAGAAGATTTAATCGACGGGATTCACCCAAACACGAAGTTACACAAGGAACTAGCAGATTATCTTGAGGAAAAATTAAATGGATATTTATGATGTTTTTTGCAAAAAAATTGGATACAGAAAACTTTCTAAGAGAGAAAAAATTTTATTTAGTATTTTGATTTTACTTGTAATTGAATTCTTATTTTATAATTTTCTATTAAATGATCAAGTCCAAAGTACTTCAGAAGCAAACTTGAAAGAGAACCTAAGCCCAATAGAAGAGGAATTTACATATAAGGGATTTGATGACTTCTCACAAGAAAAGCTTGAAAAAATTTCAAGTGAAAGCAATATAAGTAAAGATAGTTTTTCTAAGGACTCACAAAGTGATATTGAAAGTTTAATTATTAGTGGAAGAGTTAGGTCACATGATTTAAATGCCATTGAAGGGCTGACTAATTACTATGGCTATTCAAATATTGACATCTTAAGAAGTGACGAGGGGAACTTCACTTATAGATTTAAGGCAGAAAAACCTTCAAAGGCAATTTATTATAACGACCTAAAGAAGGCTTACTTTGGAGAAAATAATCTTAAAGAAGAAGTTAAGCCTGAAGTAGAAAA